>ERZ724508.54-NODE-54-length-73340-cov-7.790735_pt1 | contig 73340 bp, 113 predicted proteins | sample MGYA00376041_ERZ724508 | MGnify/ENA primary metagenome ERZ724508 (study PRJEB28724, sample SAMN07190887) | wastewater metagenome | isolation source: effluent of sewage treatment plant in Hong Hong | place: USA: Christiansburg, Virginia | collected 2016-03-01 ...
CATCTAACGATACCAACCAAACCCGCCAAACACGCTTCTTTCTTGGACTCGTTGACACAGGTAGAGTATATAATAAGCAGCTGAAAAGGAGCCAGAAGAAACGAAGTGAAAGCAAGCATACAAGCATTGCATTTGGATATTGTTTTTGTTGATGGTAGGTTGGTTAGGCGTTGGCGTCTTGGCATTTTCTAGTGCGAAGAATTTGGCAAGCAATGTCAGCGAAAAGAGTGAATGTCATAATAGTCGATGCACATCATTTCCAAAACCGCGTGATTCTTGCTCTCAGTCGCGTGTGCCAAGGTGATGGTTCCTGAATTTACTCTGAAATTGGCTGCTCCTCTCGAATTATTGGGATGCCCTCCAGTGCTCCTGTCGATTGGTTGTAGTGGTTGCGAGTTAGGGTTCTCTGCTGCAGGCTCGTTGAGGCATCTTGTTGCTGTTGGAGGCTATGCTGCGCAGCTAGCCTCGGCTCTTACATCCCCTCTTGGGTTGGGTTGGGCTCCTCGATATCGAAGATTTCAGTAGCAGCACCGACGCGTTCTCCTTGGTTGCGAGACTTCTTTTCCTCACCGAACTTCTTGTACTTGTCGTAGTCCTTGCTGGTTAGAGATGCCGGGTTGTCTTTGATTGCCTTGACCAGATCCTTCTTTTCCAGAAGTCTGAGCTGATTCTTTGGGAGGAGCAGCAGTTCCTCGTAGGTGTGGTCTCGTATGGGAGCCATCGCAGCTTCCTTGACTGCGATCTTCACGTCGTTGGCTGAGAACACTAAGTCGTTGCTTCGAGTACGTTCCATGCGGTAGGCGACATCGGCGATGTCTGAATCGCTGATCTTGTGAGGGACCTGCTGAAGAAGTTTCCCTATCATCGCCTTCTTGGCTTTGACGTCAGGCAGGTCGATTAGCACTTTTCTACTGAATCGTCGAAGTGCCGCCTTATCAAGCTGGTTGGGAAGGTTTGTCGCACCGATAACAAGGATTTTATCTTCCTCCTTAGTCGATGCTCCGTCCAGCTGAACGAGAAACTCCGTTTTGAGTCTTCGAGTTGCTATGTGAGGCAAAGCACGTACCTTCGTGCTCGTTTTCATTGCGGCTTGTGAGCAGAGAGTCTATTTCGTCGATGAAGATGATGCTTGGCTGACGTTAACGTGCGCAATCGAACAGAGCCTTCAGCATTCGTTCGGAATCGCCCACCCATTTTGACACTAGCGTGCCAGCCGAGACGTTGAAAAATGTGCACTCAGATTCTGACGCGACAGCCTTCGCAAGCATAGTCTTTCCGTTTCCAGGAGGCCCATAGAACAAAATGCCTTTTGGAGGTGCTCGGATACCCTTGTAGATGTCAGGTCGAAGCGCTGGATACACTATGGCCTCGTTCAGCACCTGTTTCACATGGTCCAATCCAACAATATCATTGAAACTGACCTTGTTGCTGTTATCCAGCATGCTCTCCTCGATCTCTTTGAAAAAGGGATTCACAACTCCGTTTTTCCCATTCTTCAGCAGAGTTTGTCGTTGTGGTTGAGGTTTAATCGTAGTGTTGGGATGGTTAGGCGGCTTTGGCTGCAACGACTTCAAATGCTATGATGCCTGCTCTGCCGTGCTCAGATACTTCACGATGAAATCTTTGATGATTCGCTGCCGCTGTTCGGCTGAATAGCTGCATAGAATTACATGCCTTCGGTAGGAGTGCTTGAAGACGACGACAGGCCTCCACACACTTTGTCTTAGCCTCCTCAAACTCGTGCTTTGAGTAGCGAGCCACTCCTTATTCACCAAGGGAAACTGCTTGGTTGAGTTCCTCTGTCGCCATTATATAATACGATGGACAAGAACTATTTGTCGTTCAAGATCATCATCGTTGGGCAACAGAGCGTAGGCAAGACAGCGCTTGCTTATAACTACGTTAAGGGAGAGTTCAAGCATGATTACAACGTTACAGTGGGAGTAGAGTTCTCCAGCAAATCAACAGAAATTTAGGATACGACAGTACAGATGCAAATCTGGGATACAGTATTGGCCGGCGATTATTGTAGGCTGGATTAGAAGCTTTCGGGTCTGTGGTCAGGACGTTTTACAAGGGTGCTTGCGCAGTCCTATTGGTGTATGCGATAGACTCGGTAAGCAGTTTTGAAGCGTTAAAGCATTGGACCAAGGAAGTCAAGGAGCACGCTCATGAGCAGGTTTGCATTTTTCTGGTTGGAACCAAGTTGGATCTGGAGGCTCGTCGGGAAGTCAATCGTAAGGATGCAGAACGCTTCATGAAATAGATTGGTGGATCGCTCTTTGTGGAGACCAGCAGCAAGACTAGCGAAAATGTTCAGGAAGTACATGAGTTGCTCATTCAGCTGTTCGAGCGCGTTGCCAACACAGTCTACAAGAAGTATCGAATCTCAGCGGCTTTCCGTTAGCTTGTAAACCCAGGAGCTGACGACGATGATGCTGATAAAAAGCAACGCGCAACAAGCTTCAGCCTGAGACGTCCCTCCCACAACGGCCAACGCGAGCTCCAGAAAAAGAGCAACAACTGCTGTTGAGATTTTCATAGATACTACCCGCAATATCAGTTAGGATGGCTGTCCACAAACTCCTTGAACTTCCTGAGTGAGTACATGTACTCCTTCTCCAGCAGCTTCAGTGTGGAGTTGGATATCGGAATGACACTAATTTCTTGCTTGATCTTCCGTGGGTTCAGACCCAAGTTGGCAAGTTGTTCAAGCCTGCAGGAAAAGAATTCGTTGCTGCCGAGCTCACTCAGCGATTTTAAAATGTCTTCGAAACGTAGAGACAGGAATTCGGCTTGGAAGATTGAAAGTACCCAAATACAGCATTTCATCCACCACTTCCAGCCGTCGGTGAGAAACCCGTCCCACAGTATCCATGCAATTTCACCAGAGAACTCTCCCCAAAGAGTTATCGCCCACGACACCAAATAGTGCTACCCTTCCACCTTTTATTCGAAGAAATGGCCGGCCAACCGAGGTAGCTGCTTCTATAATAGCCTGCCAAACTGGTAGAATTTGAGTTTGAGCCCATCGAAGTCCTCTCCGAAGATGCCAGAGTAGTAGTTGGTGAGGATGAACTCGAACAGCGAGTAGCTAATGTTCACCTCGGATGTGAGCTTGAGTATGTGTTCTCCTTGGTAATTCATGCCCTGTACATAACCTATTTCGGAGTTGTAGTATGAGAAGATGAGCAGCATGTTGCGCAGTTGGGGTTGCAGTTCGGGCCGGTTTGCCAAAGACCGTTTGACATCGAGGTTGATAACTTCTGAGAATGGGTGATGATCATCAGCCATTTCCTTGAGCATTTTTGCGTAGATATCCAAGGAGACCTTCTTAGGGACGAAGGAGGTGTAGAGTTTGAGGCGGGTTGGCATCGTGATGCTCGGTTATTGTTGCAGAAAGCGGCGATATACTGACTTCGTCAGTTCCTTTTTCCACAGTTTACTCACTTCTAATAATCTGAACACTTACTCCACAGGCAAGAACTGCAGCGACAGCTTAATGACTTTGACCAGCCTGCTTTATTTTGTGAGATCAGCCAGCCTGTCTTCCCTTTTCTTTTTCACAGTGCGTGCATTTTCCTTGTCGATCTCGTTCTTCCTGGACAGGTATTGATAGCGGACCAGCTTCTCCATATTAGCTCGGGAGAGGTTACATTTGTTGCACAACCCAACCAGCAGTCCAAGCGTCTCCTCACGGTCCATCTCCAATCTGGCAATTAGAACATTAATCTCCCGGAGTGAGTCGAAGTTGAGTTGCTCTTCCTAGTCCTTGAACTGCTTCTCATCCACAGTGTACCTGCTCATGCCCAGCCGCTTGAGTCCGCGGTTGATGATTCCTTTGCTGTAGATCTTCTTGATGCTCCGAATGTACCCCTTCATCGATCTTTCGCGTTTGAGCGCCTGCTCCTTCACGAATACCAGCAGCCTGATCCACACCTCCTCGTTTCGCCAGAAGTCCTTGTTACGATTGATGTGGTGGATCAGATAATCTCCATTGTGGTGCACTCTCACCGATATCCACAGCAAATTGTACAGGATGTTGTAGTTACCTGCGCCTTCCGCTGCCGAAGCAAAGAGGTACTTCGCCATGGCCAGCAGCTCGTTGTACTTGTCCTGCGGCACGTTAACCTCAGTAAACAAGCGGCTGCTCAGGGTACTCATAAAGAACTCCGTCCATTTGGTGTCTTCCAAGATCAACGTCCGAACGTCTTCGAACACCTTGTTGGACTTTATGTTGGAACGGTTGACCAACATCTCAGCAAAGGCCTCGATATCTTTCCGACTTCGATCGTAGCTCGACTCAGACTGTAGTTCGAGGTTTAGCTCCGGAAGTTCGGCTTCAACTACCCGTCCCCTAAGCAGCTGGGAGTGTCCACATTAGGTCTCCACCTTGACCAGCACTGTGTCGTTGAAATCGCGGTGTGAGTACGGCATGCGTTCGTGCTCCTTTAAAGCTGCTTCGATCTTATCCGATCCAACCACCTGGTTCAGGATCCTCACCAACCGAATCTCGACATTCTTCGTGAATACGCACCTGGACTCGTTGCTCATGTCGAACTCTTGCATGAGTCTTTGGTAGTTTGTTTGCACATGCCCCCAAGTCTAGTTTGCCACTGCCAGCTGCTCCCTATAAAGTATTTCCTCTTGCTGAATCTCGCTACTGCGCTGCCGATGCAGCTTCAATTTCGTTTGGGAGTCTTTCCACGATCTCTCCACATCCCTTAGAATGGTTGTGTTGCTCTCGATCATGTTGATATTTTGGAGTGAGTCCTCCTACAGCTTGACATTGGTTTCCTGCAGGTTACTGATGAAGTGGCCGAGCGGATCCACCACTGTCGATCTAATCTATTTGCTCATGCTCGCAAGCAGGTTCGAGATCTCTCGCACCATATCCCCAACGAACTGGTTAAGGAATACGATGCTGTCGTTCTCCTGTTGGTCATCCTTGAGCTTCTTGAAGAACGACTTGCTTTCCTTTGAGATAGTTTGACTGAACTGCAGAAAGGTCTCCGCGAGCATCACCGCCAGCGAGCTGATTTCGTTAGCCCGACTGATGTTCAGCAGTCCCTCGGTGTGCACTGCTTTGTGGATGAGCGTTGCTTCCTCTAGCAGGTTGACTCCGCTCATTAATAAATAGCAGTCCATGAAGTACCAGAATCAGCGGCGCAACACCATCACCGACTTGAACTCTCGCACCGAACTGTCGTTGGTGATGACGGTGAGGAGGTTGCGCCGACAGTCCCGCATTGTTGGCTCACGGGAGATTTCCCGCACTGTTGACCCCAGCTTCTTGTGTGGAACCAACTCCTTCGCCTTGATGATGTTGATGCTGTGGAACTGGAGTGGTATCACCTGTGGACGCTGCAGGCCTTACAACTCCTTAACTATTCCCTTCACCGATTCTGTAGGCGTTTGGCTGATGGATTACAGCTCTTAGTTCCAACCAGGAAGGCCTAGCTGCTCGCGGCAAATGTGAACCACCCACACAGCCAGATTCTCGGGTTTGTAGCTAAGAAATCTCCCGCTGCGAACTAGCTCCGTGGATTTGGCGAGAAGTGCGTTTTCTAACCGAGCCACATCGAACGCTTCCCGCTTCTCCGATGAGAAAACGCACCCGCAACAGAGATAGTACTGCAGGAGGGTCATGAAAGTGCAGGTATCAACATGGTAGTCCAAAAGCTGCAGGACAGCACGCTCCGCTTGGGCATACTCCTCTTTTGGCAGGTAATTGCAGGCAGCCTTTTTGAGCACTGATAGCTTGGGGATCTGCTGTTCACGCTCCATTGACTTCGCTGCCACGAGCACACTTACACTGGCATAGAGCAGTTGGTTGTAGGAATGATTGATGCGCCTGACCACCACCCCGTAGTAGATGTACAGTCCCAGGGCATGCGTCTCGAGCGAGAATTTGAATTTGCCAACGATATCAGCCACGAACTCGTTGAGGTTAGTATTGTTAGGTGGTTGGTCGACGGGTTGAAAGCGGCAAGCACGTTTAAGCACACTCTTGAGAACCTGCACATTGTCGGAGGCTAGGGGGCATGACCATCGCTTGGTCTTGCAACCGTGCACGAAGGTAGTGGGGTGGCAAAAGCAACCACATAACCGGCAGCTGCTTCCCAACAGCTATTCGTGCCTGCAATGTTATAATTCCATGTTTTAACAATAAAAGAAGGTCAGCTGATCAGCACTGCCTTCATTTGCTTGTTTGGTTCCTTACGCTAGATGGTACCGACTGATCGATAGTTCACGCGCATCTTCAGCTGATCGCTTTCAATTCTGCCGAAGTCCACCTGGCAATTTTCGAATTCTGCCGCTCGGAACTCCAGGACCACTGAGCCATCTTATTGTGGGGAATCCACCGCATAGATCTTACGGTGGTCTTTGAAGAGGTACTCATATACGATGTAGCCCTGAGAAAATCGATAGGCACGACCTTTTGCGATCGCTTCTTGGCAATAGGCTGAAAGGAGGTATCTATCGCCTTCATGTGAGTCGACCCGAGTCAATGGTAAGTTCTGTTCCTCGCAGTAGACTCCAACCACTGCTTGCCTTTTGACTGGGTTCGTCGACTGTCTCCACTTCACGCGAACCTGAATCAGATAGTCTCCTTCGTCAAGATCCTTGAATATGCCTAAATCGAAGTGGATGGATTTATGTCCGGTTTGGCTTCGAGGGCATCCAGAAGCAATAATCTTTGGAGTGCCTTTGTTGTTGAGCTTCATAGTTGTGAGGATCGCGGGACTCTCCAGATAGTTCTTCTCCTGGAGGTACTTTGAATAGCTTTGGATCAGTCGAATGTTGACTTTCTGCCTCCTGTTCAACGAAAACCTGTAATAGATGTTGCGCCCGTTCTTGGTACTATCTGGCTGATCAAACTCTGCTTGGCTGTAATAGCAACCATCCCGACAGTAGCCCACTGAGTAGTACACAAAAATCTCCAGGAATTCTCTGAAGGTTGCCCAGAATATGCCATCGCGTTTGGACTCGTAGTTGAGCTGCGCAGCAAGCGATGGAGTTATCTTCGAATCACCGTACTCACCGTTCCATTCGACGCTATCTATGGAGTTTCTAAGCTTGATCAAGCGCACCGTTGGCGAAATCTCGACCGCTTGTAGTACTGAGTACGATTGACACGGAGAGATGCCATCCTTGACCACTTCATTTCCACTCACAGCGACAACGACGTATCCATTGTTTAGTGCCTATCTAATTCGATTAAATGTAGCTTCGGGATATACAGTTTTATTGTCTTTGGTAAGGGTCAACCGTGGTATGGTATAACCATAGCTCGGCACTCCTAATAAGTCCTCAATAATATCCTCTGGGAGAACCGATTGCACCTTGGAGTAGAACCCAAACGATTTGACCCATGCCTTTTCGAGGAGCATCACCCACAGTTCAGAGCCGTTGGGCTGGCAAAACGCTGCCTTCCGATTGCTATTCATACAGGGAAATTGGTCATCAATGACCACGTCTTTCTGCTTACCGTTGATGTAAAGCCTCACCACGTAGTATCCGTAGGGGTTGACATCAGTATTGAGGATCATTGACCTCACTCGCTAAGGATGAAGAGCAAGCGAAGCAAATACTGCCAAGTAGAAGCAAGTCTTGGGTTTTCCTTGGATAACATCTTCGGGTGAAATATGGTCTTCGTAAAGTTTGTAGTCCTTTCCGTTGAAGATTTGGTAGGGTCGGAGCCAAACAATATTGCTGAGAAAGGGAACTTGGCTGGCCTCAACATCTTTCGGATCGCAGAGAGTCTTGGCTTCGGCCGGAAACTGTTCGTCAACAAAGAACTTGTTAGCCTTGACGACCTCAGTGACATTTGATTCATGACCTCGAACGCTGAAACCTGCAGGATAGTGTTTGAGCAGATCCTGCAGCAGTGAGTCTGTCGCTCTTGGATTGCTCTGGCCAGCCATTAGAATGCTACGCCTCTTAAGCAGCTTCGGGTCGATTTCGGTGGGGTTCAGCACGTACTATCTGTTGATTTTCCGGCAAGTAGGCTTCATCGATCTGATGAGTTCCATCATTTCCAATTCCTTTTCCTTTTACGCATGATTCTCTGCTGTCATTTCGCGATCGTCTTTCAGTTCGATGTCGACCCCTCCACTGCAGAGCAGAGTGTTCAAGCATTCGATAGAGCTGTTCATGACTGCAGTGATCAAAGGCGTTTCCCCATCTGAAGTCTGTAGGTTCATCAGCTGCTCGAAGTGCTCGTAGTGATGGGTCAGCACCAATCTTAGCATACACCTCAAGTTCTTATTCTTCTTGGAGCCAATGATGCAATGTATTAGCGTTTCGTGGCTGTCCCATTCGCCGATCTAGAAGTACAACTTCTCATCTGAGTAGCAGTCACAAGTACATTGCTTCGTAATTAGCTCGGTCAGAGCGTCAGTTTCCTCGTCCAAAGCAATTTCTCGCAGTGTATTCTTCTCCAGCTTAGAAAGCTGCACGTACGATATTAAGGGAGGTCGCACCCGGTCTGTATTCGATTTGCGGGTCACACTATCCGATCGGTGCACTTCTATGAGCCTGGCGTGGAATAAAGTAGGGTCGATTGAATGCGCAGTCTCGTCCTCTGGATCAACTGCGCGTGCCACGGCGCCACTGCCCATAGGTATTAAATAGTAATCTTTTCCGAGCTGGAGGAAAGTAAGATCAGTGTTTCATGGCTTCAGGTGCTTTTCAGTTCCAACTCAAAACGAAGTAGGCAAGGCGGACGCTACCATCTTCAGTAGATTGAAGTATTGGGAAACACGACGAATCTTATATAATCTCGATTTTAAACCATATAGACGGGAATGCCAAAGCTCGGGCGTTGGATAGCGACAAACTTAATCATCACAAGGAACAGTGGGATTGATCTGGTATCCGTTTGGTGTGTTACCTCTTTAATTCAATGGCTGGTCAGGTTGTTAGGGCACTACCGAACACCTCAAGGCCAATCCTTATGCACCGCATCTCGAGACTCTCAGTAAGCTGTTCGCAGACGCTGGTGATCGGTTCTAAAGAGGTGTTTATGCATCGTTAGAATTGTTGAGATACCCTCTCTCGGATTTTATAGCGGGTGCCCCGCTTATCTCCTATTCTCAAAAGCAACTATAAGCATACGCAATCTTGTGAGTAATCACTCGAATCATCCTTGCACTTCTCGAAAATGATCCATGACTCATGATGAAGCCGTTCTCGTCGGAATTTGCTCATAGAATTGTTAGAACTTCCGAAGCAACCACCGAAAAGTGTTGGTTAGAGGGACACCAGCTAAACAACACCAATCAAACTCGAATCTGCGAGTCAATCCACGAGGTTGGCGCCAAAATGGTGCTTCATACTTTCCGCAAGTATGATCCCTAAGGTGACCAACCAACATCCAAAAGCCAAGATGAAAAAAGCATAGAGGATCATTGGTAGTCATGGCAGGCTGTTCAGTAGCTCGTGGTTGCTGGTGAGGAGTTCGACCACCTGTCTTAAACCCAAGTCTTTTTGAGAGTCTTCCGTCGACTTCCATCCACTAATCTCGTGGATACGCTTGGCAAGGCGTCGACGGTAGGTTGGTTGGTAGGTAGCACTCTCCTAAAAGTTCAGAACCGTAACGGGGGCGATGAACCGCTGCTGATTTGAGGACATTCCGCTCGTTAATAAAATAATAACAATCAAAAGGAATCTCACTGCAAATTTCCGTCGCTAAAGTTCTATTGTGCGTCGGCGATAGCTTACAGCCGGCGGCTCAGTAGATCAATGAGGTCGCCCTTCCGTCGGTTTTCCACGAAAAGATTGAGGTACTGTTGCTCCAGTGGCTGTAGCTCGCCTCGAACAAGACTCTTTAACTCAAGATTACGCTGAGCTAGCCGCCGGATTATATTTTATTTATCTGGGTGGTCGTTTGGACCTGGTTGGAGCTACTTGTTCTGGCTGCTGGTAAGAGTGTTGCGAGCGGTGCTTTGACTTTCTTCCGTTAGTTCTGATTGCTTTCTCAAAGTGGGTTGGACAAAAGCTTTTCCACGGCTACGATTGCGTCCAAGCCTCAGCCCACTAATCTTCCTCGGACGATCATGCTGAAAGCTGCTTCGCTTCTTGGGTGCAACATCCAGCAAACTTTCCCATGGAACCTCACTACCCTTCGTGCAGCACAGGTAGTTTAACATTATATAATTAACGACAAGGAAATGGTGGGCAATGCTATTCTCATCCAGCTTCGACCATTTCCCTGACTTTCATGCTCAACCAATATCCTATATTATTAATGACGCCAAGCTTGATTATCTCCAATTGGACAGGTCTGCCGGAGGATCAAATCAGAATCATTCTGGCTAGCCTAATGTGCATTCCACTGTCTTACGTGATGAATGATGTACCTGGCGCTGGGAATCGTCGAGCCTACTCCACCGTGCTGGGCTTTATGATGCAGTGGTATGTATATGGGGCATACCCCTTTCAACTCTTCATGATGCTTCTGCTTTCTACGGCGATCTACGCCTTCGTCAAATTTCGTCAACGCAACTGCGGACGATTAGTGACAGTAGGCAGCATAATCATCCTGTCAACACTTCAAATATATCGGCTCATTACCGACTACGGCTCGTGGACGGTCGACGTGACGACTGTGCTCATGATGTTAGTGTGCAAGTACTCGGCATTCGCATATGCTTGCGAGGACGGTCTCAGGGACCCGAATAGCCTTTCGTAGTAACAACGAGGATTCCGCATCGAGCATATGCCGAGCTTCTACGAATATATCAGCTACATTCAGTTTCTACCTACTGCGACCATGGGTCCTTATCTGGAATACCGTGAGTTCGACAATTACCTCAAACAGGAGAATCAGTACGCAAACATTCCTGACCAATTGTCGCAGGTGCTTCGAAACTTCCTCGAAGCCATCGTACACCTTATGGTCTACATGGTTCTGTATCTTCAGGTCTTTCCAGTTGAATTCATGGCCACCGAGGGTTACCAGCAACTCAGCTGGCCGGCTAGTATCTTCTACGCCTGGATGTCTGTGACATTCATCAGATTCAAGTATTACTTCGCCTGGAAGTTGAGCAGCTGCAGTGTGGATGCATGTGGTATAAGCTACTCGGGCTCTACGGTAGGAAAAGAAGGCAACCTCGTGCATAATTGGGATCTTATTCAGACCTGTAATGCGTGGGAGGTGGAGACAACGTTGCACATCCGCGACAAGATCAAAAACTGGAACATGAGTGTGCAGCAATGGCTGACTCGCTGCGTTTACATCCGCTACCGCACACCGGAGGAGTACAAAACCGATAAGAAAGCACAATCTCGAGGGCAACTCATCGTGTTCGCTGTGAGCGCTTTCTGGCATGGCTTCTACTTTGGCTATTACCTATCCTTCTTCTTCTGGTACTGCTTGATGCAGGTTGCTGGTGTGGTCTTCAGAATTAACCGCAACAGGCCCGATCTAGTCGCAAAGTATGAGGCGACTGGCAAAGTTGGACACATTGGTATGTGGCTGCTCGTGAATGTTACTTTCAGCTACTTCGGAAGCTATTTCCAGCTGATGGGTGTTAAGTCGTGCTTCGCTTCAATGTCCCATCTATGGTTCATGCCTGAGATCATCGTATTGGCCCTTATGTTCGGCCTGCAGAATAGCAAGTTGGCGAGGTAGACAAAACAACATAAACTCCAACGCCCGACCGTCACAGAACCCACCAGTGGAACACCCCACCAAGAATGATTGATAGTGTGTAGCTCGATGACGCTAAGTTAGTTTTTATTAGTTGAAAAGGGATGGCACCCTCCCATTCCTCCCCGTTCTCTTAGCACCTGAAAAGCGTGCTGGCAAAGATGCTCTTTGGCTCCACTCGGAAGAAGTTTGTTACGTTTTCAGTGGTAGCCATCATCTGCTACCTCATCCACCTCAAGAATAAGAAGAGCACAACAGAGAACATTAAACTGTCCAAGCTAAAGGCTGCCAAAGAAGTACGGTGGGTGTTATCGTAGGCTGGCAAGGGTAACGTTGACAAAGTGTTCTGGCAACGCATCAAGTTCCTGGTGAAGATAGTTATCCCCACCTGGAAGTGCGTTGAGGTGTTCGATCTGTTGCTCCTTACGCTGTTTTTGGTGTTCAGGACCTTCTTAAGCATCTACCTGGCAGGGGTCAACGGACGCATTGTCAAGGCCATCATCGAAATGGACTTTAGCATGTTCATCAAGAGGGTACCAAGGAGTATTAACCACAGGTTATCAACCTCGCTCTCATAGCAGTTCCGGCTTCTTTCGTGAACAGTTTCCTTGAGTTCCTGAACAAGCGCCTCGCAATAAACTTCAAGCGTCGCCTCACTGAATACTTTCATCGTAGCTACCTGAAGGATATGATCTTCTACCAACTGAGCAACCTCGACAGTCGGGTGAGTAACCCAGACCAACGCCTGACCAGCGATATTGATAAGTGGGCAGGTAGTATGTCAGTCATCTACTCCAACTTCAGCAAACCCTTGCTTGACATCATCATGTTCAGTCGCAAACTGTCGGAGCTGGTAGGATGGGCAGGACCTGGACTTGTGGTGCTATGGTATCTGATTTCGGGTGTCATCATCAAGTTTGTCTCGCCTCCATTTGGAAAGCTCACAGCTATCGAGCAACGGCTGGAAGGAGTTTACCGTGCCTCCCATACCGATTTGGTGCATCATGCAGAATAGATAGCATTCTACAAGGGCAACGAGTGGGAAAAGAGTCGGATCAACAACTCCTTTTCGGTAATGACCTCTTTAATGCAGCAACTCACGAAGCACAGTGAAAGCATAATTAACAAGAAGCTGTATATGGGGGTATTCGATTCAATGCTGGTGAAGTACGGAGCTGTGATGGTTGGATATGCAGTGGTTGGATTGCCTGTGTTTGGACCAGGTTCGAAAGAATATCTTGCTAGGATAGGATCTGATTCCTCAGCGATCACTCGCGACTACGTCCGAAACTCATCTTTGCTGATCAACCTTGCCAAGGCTATCGGTCGCATTGTCATTTCTTACAAGGAAATTCAACAATTGGCTGGCTACACCAGCCTGGTGTATGAAATGAAGGAGGTTCTCGATGATCTGCAAGAGGGCAAGTACGTGAGGGCTCAGGTTTACCAAGACAAGTTGGATAGACCTCGTAACCGGGTTGAGGATATGAACGCAATTGCCAAGGGAAGAGTTGTGGAGACTGAAGACGTCATTCGTTTCGATCGTGTACCTATCGTCTCACCAAATGGGGACATTCTTCTCAGCGAAATCACCTTTGAAGTCGAGATTGGAAAGCACACGATGATCACAGGACCAAATGGATGCGGAAAGAGCTCGCTGTTTAGAGTCCTCGGTGGATTGTGGCCGTTGGTTGGTGGTGTTTTGTACCGCCCGCATATGGACAAGCTGTTCTATATCCCACAACGACCCTATCTCCCTCCTGGAACCCTTCGCGAACAGATCATCTACCCACACAACCGGGCTTTGATGATTGGAAAAGGGGCCACCGATTCTGTACTAGCTCAATTTATTCAGCAACTGGAACAGCTTTTGCGCGAAGTAAAATTGGAGTATCTCGTGGGGAGAGAAGAAGGAGGTTTCGACGCAATCAACGACTGGAATGATGTGCTTTCCGGAGGTGAAAAGCAGCGCATTGCCATGGCTCGATTGTTCTATCACAGGCCTCTGTTTGCCATACTCGGTACTATCAACAGGCTACTCAGATGAATGCACCAGCGCAGTCAGTGTAGATGTTGAAGCAATGCTCTACACTACCGCAAAGGAGAAAAATATAACGCTCATAACTGTTTCCCATCGGTCAACGCTTTTCAAGTTCCACGACTACATGCTAAAGTTCGATGGTGAGGGTGGATGGCAGTACGGCAGGCAGGAACCCATCACGCATTGAGATGTGTATGCCATTCCAAAATAACATCCGCTGAAATAATAACTCTGCCTTAGGCTAGCGGCAGCGATCGAATTCGCTTGCTAATCTGCTGTTGCTGGTGTCCTCCGTCGGCGTCTACAATCGAGCATTGCGAACCATCCACCGATCTTGATTTAATATTCAAATGATACGGGTTGTGTAGGTGATAACAACGCAAGGAAGCAATGCAACTGCTCAAAACAGTGAAGAACTGAGGAATTTAACCAATGAGCCGGGTCACATATCAAAACCTGTCACCGCGGATGCGCCTGGCCAACTGGAGGTCCTTGGTCATGATGGTGACTCGTCGGGCGTGGATGGCGCAGAGGTTGGTGTCCTCGAACAAGGAGACGAGGTAAGCCTCAGCAGCCTCCTGAAGGGCCAGGACGGCAGAGCTCTGGAATCGCAGTTCCTGCTTGAATTCGTGGGCAAGTTCGCGGACTGAATAAGCGAAAGTTTGTACCGAGACGTTGGAAGGGAAGCTTGCGGATGAGCAGGTCGGTGCTCTTCTGATACTTCCTGATTTCCCTGAGGGCGACGGTTCCGGGGCGGAAGCGGTGGGGCTTCTTGACTCCAGTGGTCACGGGGGCAGTCTTCCTGGCGATCTTTTGAGCGACCAGCTGCTTGCGGGGGACCTTCTGGGCAGTGGATTTGCGTGCAGTTTGCTTTGTGCGAGCCATTTTAATCAATAATGTTCTCAATGTTCAAATGTGGCGGCTAAATAGATTTAGATTAAATTTGATTGGCTGATGGGGTTAATTTAAGATTTCAAAGGCCACCAATCAGAATTAAGCTAATTGGCGGCTGCATTCTAAGCCCATCCAGCCTGACTTCAAATTATTATCATAAATTATGGCTGGACAAGGAAAGGGCGGCAAGGGAGTTGGGAAAGTTGGCGTCAAGCGCCACGCTAAGAAGACCAGCAGAGCCAGCATTGAGGGCATCACCAAGCCCGCTATCCGAAGGCTCGCTCGTCGAGGCGGTGTCAAGCGAATCTCGTCCTTCATCTACGACGATTCCAGGCAGGTGCTCAAGGTAACCATCACATCTTATTTAGGGATTCCTCGAGAACATTGTTCGCGATGCCGTCACTTACACTGAGCACGCTCGTCGCAAGACCGTGACCGCAATGGACGTCGTCTATGCTCTCAAGAGGCAGGGCCGCACTCTCTACGGCTTCGGCGGCTGATGGTGTCTTGCAGTATATGCCCCTTCAATTCTTCCGTTTAATATCCAGTTATAAACTAAGATATCCATGCTTGGGCGGCCATCATCAATCAGCTGGTGTAGATGCGGGTCTTGTCCGTGCGGCGCTGAAGGTACTTGTTCCAACGATCGTGGGTGATGGTGGTGGCAGCAGAGCCTCCGACGATCTTGATGATCTCCTCGAGGTGGCTATCCTTGAAGCCATACCTGAGTTGCTCGCTCAGATATCGCAGGTCATCCAAGTCCAACTCGTTCTTGCCCTGAATGTCAAGCAGAGAGAAGGCAGCAGAACGACCTTCTTCGGTGTATGGGGAACCCTGACATAGGTTAACTGTAGTACCAGTTTGGCAGTGAGGTCCTTGAGGAAGGTTTCGAAATCGATGGGATCTCCCTTCCTGGCATCGGCAATCTGCTCGAGAGCATTGAACACCAGGTGGTACTTCTCGTGTAGGCCGAGAGTTCTCGCGGTGACGAGGACGTCGCGGATATCAGTCTTTTTGTTTCGAGGATCGGCGTAAAGGGAGAACATATTGAAGAGCTCCGTGATCTGCCCGGCTTCGAAGATGGGGTTCTTGGTGGCAACGTCCTTAGACAAGATAGCGTTCTTCTCCTTCTCAAGTTGCTCCTTGCGGCTCATCTTTTCAAATAAAATATATTGGCAAGATATGTCATCCCTGCTCTTAATCTCTGCGAATTTATAAGTTCCAGCCCGAATGGAAGTCGCATGACAACTGCCGCTTCTACTGGAAACGATGACCCAACCGAAACCGATCTCCCCACCGAAGCAGAGACCGATATGAACTGTTGGTGATCACTCTCAAGCAACAGGTAGGTCTGCTAATGGCAATCAACATATGAAAGGTAAAGGGACAACAGTCGCCCCGATTGCCGATTTCAGAGTAAGTTGAAGATCGACGTATGCCAATCTATCGACAATTTTCCAACATTTTCAGTTGGGGAGTGCCGCACCCATTCGCAAGCTCTCCCCACCGATGCTATCCAGTAGCACGTGGTCAGCGCCCTCCCCATCCTTACGAACCAGTCGGAATAATAATGATATGTCGGTTTTCTTACACCTTCCTCAAACAATCCAACGAAGCTTAGCTGATAGAAGCACAACTTCAAAAGATCACCTGTCGGCGAAGACTGTAGGGCGGCTGGTATATCAAATTTTCACCTGTGAACGTCCGGGACGCTTTCTTCGTAGATACTCGTGAACATGCTCGGGCCATCGGTACTCTGGTAATCGCTTAACCCTAATCTCGTAGTAGAGGTCGAACAGTTATTCGTAGCTCAGTCGTTTTTAAGTGTAAAGGCAACTAAACTGGTTCAGGAATTCGACTCTGATCTCCCTTTCAATTTACCTTCGGAAGCGAGGACACTGAATGTCTCGGGTCCCTTTCAAGCTTGCCGAGGAGTTTTGATAGTCCATGAGACGGCTCTTAGTGAGGTTGTTTTCAACGAAAGTTGGGCTTTTACTTCTTGAGACGGATCGCTTGTGAGTCGAGGCCATCAACTCCGAGTATCGGGTCTTCGGGAGCTCACTCTGCTTCCGAAGGTCGATTGATTTGGACAACTATGTTTTGAGACGATCGCGGACGGCTCTGTACTTTTAGTCAATGCTTTCTTCACTTTTTTTAGTCGTACGGTCAATCCTGTAGGAAGGTTTACGTTGTGGTGTATCCTGTTGAGATGGCGGCGGGGAGGACGAATGGGGTTTGTATTGATCAGTGGTGGACTGGATGCTGGAATAGGCTGTCTCGTTTATTACTGGTGACTTCAGCTGGATAATTGGAGTTTCAAGAACTTATTCTTGAATGAGTATCTTTTCGCTTGATTTCTTTCTCATAGGTTGAGGAGCAGGCTAACTTTGATACAGGCTATCTCGAGTGGCTGCCAGTTCAAATGGTGGAACCTGTTTGACAAATTCTTCTACTCCTTGTTGTCCATTTCTTGAAAAGTAGAGGCTGTGTTGTGGGGTTTCCTTTTGAACTTCCCCAGCGGTTGTAGCTGTATCTCTTTGCTCGTTGTGTTCAATCCTTGGTTTGTTTGATGGTGGAGACTGGTAGATATCAATACGCTCCTTATGAGGACGCCTTTCGCTGTCCTCTGGCTTCGGTTCTTCCTCATCACCATTCCCTATTGTTGGTGGTGTTAGCCTTCCGAAAGAGAATGATGGCTCCATAGTCCTCGACCCAAATATAGTGGATGGTGCTCTGAAGGGTATCTAATGTGATACTGCCTCCGCTTTCCCGAAGCTCCTCTTAGAGCTGCTCTGTTCGATCATGATGCGGCACGTAACATTTAGCTCAACGTTCTTTACAGACCCATTCTGCTCAAGCTGCAATGTGCGGTGGCAGGTGATCAGTTCTTCTCTGGACCGTCCAAGCATTTCCTTGGACTGTTTGATTATGTCTGCAGTTGATGAGAGTGAACTATTAAGTTGGCGATACCTTCCATCGGCCCTTTCCGACCAATTGCCCTGCATATAAATTTTTATTTGACAGTAATCGGGAAAGTCAGATGAATAGTCGTTCGGTAAGGGTTCTCTTTGCCTCTTTCATTCGTTGATAGTGTTCGGGGAGGACACTTGGCTAGCTAATAAGCGTCTCGCCTCGAGCGATTCTGTAGAAGAGCTTTACGAAAGTGGTTTGTGCCTCAGTTGGGACTTTTATCCATGATGATCCAAGAGGAATTGAGGGTCCCAACTCCTGCTGATTCTCATCAGCTTTCGCGACAAAAGCGATGATACGATTAAGTTGCACCATCTTACTCTGCAGTTGGAAATGCTCGCGGTACTTACCATACAACAGTTCCTTTTCAACATTCAATCCGTTCTCGTAACGGCTCTTCATCTTGGTTAGTTGCCTCTGCACCTCCTCACATTCTTGCTTATGGCGACTAGCAGTTACCCCTGTGCTGGACTCCTCCCCATAACTTTCGTCAATTATCTCATTGAGCATTCCAAAGCCCACGGGTTTGTTAGCAGGCTGTTCATTCCAAGGATTATTGCTTATTCTGTTCTCCTTTGGTTGTTTGGTTTCCTTGGCTCCTGGCTTGCTTACCTTCTTCATTCAAATTGGTGCTACCTATAATAGTTGTTTGTAACCGAATGAAACATCAGCCAAGCAAGGCTGAGGGCTCCAACTGGGTGCAATAGATGATTCGCGTGACACACTGGGATGGAAGCCATACTACAAATTTGGAGGAATTCAGTCTTGTCACTGTGCACTCGCTTCTGATCGACAACGATCCGGAGTTTCGAGAGCTCAAAGCTGTGATCGATAACTACAATGCCTCGCTGAGGGATGCAATGAGAAGCAAACAACCAGTCAACCATGCTAGCTTCCGGTCGAAGTTCACTGCTAGCTTGTACAAGATGTTGTGTGAGGTGTGCCAAATGAAAAACAGTTAGACGCAAAAGAAGTGCCTGAGTGAAGTGTATCGATGGGCTCGAGACTATGAATTTGAGAAAAAGTAGAGGCCAGTCACAGCAACTACCAGGGCTAGTAGACCAAATACTGCAGCAACTCGGCCATTTAGTGGAGTATCGATTGTAGTGCCAACAGGAGCCAACGCTGCTCGTTTGAGATATGGTGGAGGCACTGCCACCCAGCTCTAGGAGCTCAATCGAGAGATCAACTAAACCGATTACGAACCTTTGTTCGACGGTAAAAATTCGCGGAATAGCCTAAGCAAGAATGATAACAAATTGAAAGGCAATAGTGAGACCATTGCTTAGAGTGCTGATTTCCGCGAAAAAAGTAGGACTGTTCATATGGATCTCGAGGCACCTCAAAAGCGATTGGCAAATTACAAGAGGAAGTGCCTCGATCTTCAACCATAACCGAGTTTAGGGATCCCCAAGGTCAAGAAATAGACTAAAGCAGTCATAGTCAAGCCAAAGGTTGAAGCCAAGAAAGAACCCGTCGTGGAAGTAAAATAACCAGAACCTGCTCCTGTGGAACCGCAACAGCCACCACTAGCCGAAGGTGAACAACCGCCTCCTGCTGAAGGTACAGGCGAACAAGCCGTCGCTGAGGAAGATGATATTCCTGGCCTCGGTGGATAGGATGAGATTGCTTTGTAGGGTGAAGGAGAGGAAGAAGCAGAGGCTGAACCCGAGGAGGTACTGGATAAGCTGGCACCTCGAACCAAGCCTTACATCCAGGATTATGTGGCTATAGAACATGATGCCCTACTCGCCGAACAAAGGAGGGCACTTTCAAATCGCAATAAAGTTGTGGATGAGTTACGTGAGGAACAGGAGATGGTGAGAGTAGGGGAACAGTGGGCGAGGAGCAAGTCACGCTGGTAGATGGAGGAAAATCGAAGGAGGGAGTCGTCGAAGGTTGAGATTCGTAAACAACGAAACCAATCCGCTAAAGTAAGATCAACTGTTCATGATGGCGTGGTTGATCTCAGTCAGCCAGCAAACTTGTTTTTGACTGATAAGCTACCAGTCAATTCACTTTTCCGCTACGAAGAGACTATCAATCGAACACATTTGGACACAATGAAAGCAACGAATCTACAAAATATTGGCTATCTGCACTCAAGAGACTATGAAGTGGTGCCCCCAGCCTTTGATGCCAACTCTGCCCACCTTCTCAAAACAAGGGCGTTGTCAGCTCAGACCACATCCCAGCTGGACCAACCCAAAAAATTTACTGACATCCTCGCAGCTGCTCAAGCGAAAGTACAGAGCGAGCTGGACCTGTAAATCATCGAAATAAAGTAACGCCTGGCCAAGAACAAAGTTCCTTGTAAATTCGACCGTCTCCAGTCTGCGTTGTCCTACGAACAGCCAACCACACCTCCGGAGGGTGTAATGTTTATCACTGGGCGCCAGCTGCCGAGCAACCCACACTTCAAGGTGGCGAAGAAAAAGAAGAAGAAGAAGAAATGACCGTTTACTCTGCTGATCTTGCACTGCGATAGTTATTATGGAGGGTCGCTTGAAATATAAGATAGTGTCTTGCAGCTCCGAGGACAAAGACCACCCAATCTCTAACTTGCTGGTGCGGGGAAGCAGCGGCTGGGAAAGCGGTCGCTTTTGCAGCTACCCCCAGGAAATAACCCTGCAGTTCTACTCGCCTGTGCACGTCAAGCAGTTACAGTTCATGTCAAACTGCCGCAAGATAGCACGGCGCATCGATATTCTCTACTATAACGAGAAGGAAAGTGTAGACAGTAGGTTTAGCAAGTACGGCTTCGTACAGCTCAGCAACAACGAGCAAACTAACTTCGAGGGCAGAGAGTTCAAAACCATCATGGTGGAGATGCACTGCACGTACGTGAGGTTTCTCTTGCATCAGCCTCATGGTAACCGCCAAAACTTCTTCTCACAGGTTGGACTGCACTAGATCAACGCCATTGGTTAGGGCTTGGATGTGCTGACTGAACCTGCTGCGGCGGGACGCTATCAACCACAACAACAGAACGAGGAGATAGACGAGCGCTCTATTGAGGATTAATTCATACACAGCAAACTGATGGTGCTACACCAGTACAAGGAGAAAGCAGTCTTAGAGTAAAACTACGACTAAGCAAAACGAATTAAGGAGATCATCAATAATGTGAAGAGCCTAGGCTACCAGATTCGGGGACTATAGGATAAGAAGCGGGAAGCAGTGGAGCATGAAGACTACGATCGGGCGCAAAAGCTCAAAGCTGATATCTAACGGATACGAAGTTCCGCAGAAACTGTGATTTCGAATGTGAATAATCTACAGTTCAGGGCACGGACTGTAATGCGAGAGGAAGATGAAAACGAAGAAAATATTGGTGGTGGGCTCGATAAATCGCACGTATCTTCAGTGAGGAACACTGTTCCAAGGGAGGGTGACAACGAATTTGTGGAGGAGTTTCGAGAAGTAAGAAAGGAACCGACCTTGAGGATTAACCATGATGATCGAGTACTCCCAACGCATCTGGGCAAACAGAAGACAGAGATCAGAGAGGATGACCCACCACCAGAAACCCATGAGAATGTACCTGCAGAACCCTAAGCATTAACTACGCAGCTCGAAAAGTAAGGAGCAATGTTGCTGTCGCTCTTCGAGGAACTCACAGTAAGACAGTTCTACTCCAAGCACTGGCAACACCGCCTTTAGTCACTCAAGACCTTCTTAAACGAACTGAGATCCGCTCGTGCGACAAAAGGAAAGGATAACGCACTCCTCTTCCGAGTGTACATGAACATTGTTAGTTCGACACTGAGCGAGAAGGTTGTTCAGATCTGCACACACTCCCTCCAACTGCTCCAGGAAATCCTGCTAACAAACCAGAAGATGCACCATGAAGCACGCATTCACTAGTTCCAGGGGGATGCCGACAACATCCTGCTCGAGGTGCTGAAGCGTATGAATGACAACAACATCAAAATCAGAGGACTCGCCGATGAGATCTTCCGCAAAATGGCTGAAAGTGGATTGTACGGAGTGCTTGCCTGCTCAAATGCACTCATGAAGGTCAGCGGTAAACTATCTTCCAAGCAATACAAAAGCAAGCTGGACACACTCATCTACATGATAGAACTGTATGGCATCGGCAACCACGCAGTCCCTCTTTCGGCTGTGGACTTTGCAGTAAACTATGCTGCCTTCCAAAGTCCTGAGGTACGTAACTCTGCTATCGATCTGCTGGTACATGCATCGCTCAAAGGAGCGGAGGATAGAGTACAAGCATCGATCTAAAAACTCGATTCCAACGTCAAGGAAATGATTCAGAAGAAAATGAAAAATGCCCAGCAAGCACGGTAGGCTGCCAACAAGGCCGGCGACGCCAAGAACAAGAGCCCAGCACCAAAGAAAGCCAGCAAGAAGTGACAGTATTTAGAGTATCGCTATGACAGTCAACTGAAGGAGCCGACCCTCCTGTAGAGTCCGTTGATCCGCTAACCTGCTTCCAGTAGATGCTCCTGGCTCTTCTGGTTAAAGTTACGCAACATCCTTAGCGCATCTATCGCCTGATCGTTCTGTGTGATGGCTTCATTTGACACTTCCGAATGGTACTGTGCGAGCAACTCGATCTTGGGTTCCAGCTATCTCTTGATATCCTAATGCCGAATAAGCACTGACTCCTTCATCTGGCGGACCTGCTGCTTAAGAAGTTTGATATCGTTATTGAGCAGATTACTCTTACTTTCAATGTCCTGCAAGGTCTCCTACGGAATACAATCTGAGGGTACTTCAATGTGCGCAATCAGGTAGGTGAGGCTAGAGCCGCCATCCAGCTCGGTGTTCATCATGCTCAATGTTGAGGAGGTGAGGTCAGTCATCAGCAAGGAGTTGCACAATAACAAGGATAAGAGTGACTATTCCTCTCTATATATTCGATCAACGTTCAAGCCAGCAATCTGATTGCTTCCTCCAGGCTTATCGAATGAATCTGTCTTTCCTCCAGCTTCCCCAGGGTTACTTGCTCGGTATGCGACATTACTGCACGAGTGGCATCAAGTACCACGTAAGTCTCGAAACCGTGTTCCTTGGCGTCGAAAGCAGTTGAACCCACACAGAAGTCCAAAGCCAGACCCACCACAACAACTTCCTGGATTCGATGCTGCTTGAGAAGAGTCAGCAGTTCGGTCGGGTGCTCCTTCTTGCCGAAGCCACTGTAAGCATCCTCCTCGGCTAGAACCCCCTTCTCAACAATAATTTACTTGCCGTCAATTTCGAGTAAGCTGGAAATGTCAGCCCCTTCTGTGCCTCTTACGCAGTGATCGGGCCATAATTCCTGTGGAAGCCCGTTGATATCAATTGTTACAAACGGGTTCATCTTGTGGGTTGAAGCAAATGACACATGAGTCTGAGGGTGCATATCCTTAGTTAGCACCACCGTCTGGAAATTGATCTTTCGCTTCAGTTCATTAATCGGTCCAAAGATTGCGTTGGAGTTTGGAACTGCCAACGATCCTCCCTCGCAGAAGTCATTCTGGACGTCCACAACAATTAGAGCCTTCCTTCGCAACTTTCTTATGCTGCTTGAAAAGTCTTGAATGGCACTCAACAACTTCCGATCCACACCGGTGGTGTCTTGAGAAAAAGCCTGTTGTAGCGTGTTGAGGTAACCTCGGGCTTCTTCGGCTGGCTAGCGGTGTTGCAGGTAAGCTTGGAAAGCCTCAATGATCAGCTGCTGCTGTATGTCGCTCGGCTTCTGGTTCGCCACAATGTTCAACCATTCGTAGAAACCAAAGAGGTGAGTGTTGGTTGGAAACCACTGACAACTGAGTCTATGACCGCTCTTCGTAACATATGAATCTCCTTCCACGGTTAGTAAATGAAGGTTCTTCTTAGTTGCCACCAAACTAGTAGTTTGGATGCTGCTAATACATACCACGTCCTTGTCGCTATGCTCGATGAATGTCAGTGCGTCTTCAAGCATTTCGAAGCAATGTTCATCACCCTTGAGACTTTCCGAGGGGTTGGCGCCAGAGAGTCCCACCTTGGTCCCCAACACAACGTGGTAGAGAGTCGATTCACCTACAAACTGCTCAAACTGCAGCTCGCACACATCAAAGCCAACATTTTCAGACAGCATTGCTTGTTTCCTGTTCAGACTTAATTAATAATTCTGTGCGGCAGTCATTGATGAACTTCAACCAGCGATTCCGGCGCATTCTGATGACCTTCAGGATGGCTCGTGAATTATGCTCTGAGTTAGCGTTGGCCGTACTGTGAGATTTATCGTGAGGAGGTCAGATTGAACAGAGACCAGATCCCTACGGAGCACGGCACATCGGCGTGTCAGAGCAGTTAGCTTCGCGAACTCTTGCTCGATGGAAAAGTGCTGAAGCTTGCTCGTGAGCAGTTGGTCGAGATGCTCGCGCATGTCGTGGCGTCTATCACAACTGAGTTCCACCAACGGCTACTCCTCGGCATCAGTGTAGAACCTACGGATGCGGGGCTTCCGGGGTAGGCTAGACTTGCGGTAGCTGTCGTGGCGACCGATGTGTGGGAGCTCCACTGATGGTTTTTTGTTTCTTCGAGTGGAGGGCTCCAACGTATCGCCAGAGTAGCCGTGAGTAAGCAGTTCAGGTTACTGCCGTTGTTGCCTTGGTTGCACAATGTTACTGCGGGGTGGAGCCACTACAGCCGATACGTGTCCAAGCCTGGCGGCCACCACCCTTTCTAAATGCCACCCCTGCCCCATATTTTCCTTGTTGCTTTAGAGTCGAGCGGGAAGTTTGCTCGACCGCTGGTCTCGTGGTCGCGATTTCATATTAAAATTATTTGCACGGTCGTCTGTATGATGGTAGGCGCGTACCTATACCCTTTCGCTGGCTATATAAAATAGGATATGAAGGTAGGAGTCATTGCGGTAGTGGTGCTACTTCAGGTGGCACTTGCCCTTAACCAAACCAAAACCCTTGTGGTGCTGGATAGCCGAAGCCTACAGCAAACTCACAAGCGCTTCTTTGAGAAGCTCGAACAGCACGGTGAAGTGACCTTTGCCTTCAGCTTTGATAGGTAGATCAAGCTCAAGTACTATGAGGAGTACATCTATGACAGGATTGTGCTGATGTGCACCAGCCATAAAGGTACCACCGCTCACCACGTAGATTCGGAAAGTCTGCGCATCACCGAACTCGTCAACTTCTTCGATAGTGGGCGCAGCGTAATCGTGCTGGCCGATATCGACACCAGCAGAGGCTTCCGCAAGCTCTTCTACAGCTTTGGGTTGGAACTTGATGAGGTTGGCAGTCAACTCAAGGACAACTTCAACAACATTGGAGATTCCAAGACCATCGTGACTTCTCAACTTGCCCAGGTGCATCCGTTCCTAACCGACAAGCTAAAACACGGAAAGATTGCTTACCGGGGTGCAGGCTTCAAGATGGTCAACTTCATCAACCACCAACTATTTGCGTTGGCGAAAGGTGAGCACACCACCTACTCCCGTTCGGAGACCCTAAAGCGTACAGAGAGGGTGGGCAGCGATATTACTCTTGTCGCTTCTGTGCAGGGACTGAATAATGCTCGCGCAGTGTTCACTGGCAGCCTCGATATCTTCAGTGACGAATTCTTCTCACTACCAGACCTTGACAACGAACTGCTGGCTGACAACTTGATCCGCTGGAGTTTCAAGGAAAGTGGAATTCTGCGTGTTAGCAACATCAAGTACTACGCTGTTGGGAAAAACTCCTAATCATTGTACACCTGCAATGACCGTGCTCACTATCAGCTGGACATCGAGGAATACAACTACCGCACCAGCTCATGGACACCCTATATCGCTGATGACCTTGCTGTCGAGTTCGTGATGCTTGACCCTTGGGTGATCAACCGTTTGGTCAACCATAAGGGCTCCAGCACCTATTCCGCGGAGTTCGTTACTCCTAGCAAGGCAGGCATCTACCAATATAAGTTCATCTATGAACGCCCAGGCTTCAACTTCATTCACTAGACCAACCGAGTAACAGTGCGTCCAAGAAAGCACGACGAATTCGATAGGTTCCTGCTGACAGCCTTGCCGTACTACTCGGGCACATTCGCCACGATCATCGGCAGCTTGTTGTTCGTGGTGCTGTTTATCTACAGCAAGGATTCCCATCAACACGATAAGAAAAACTAGTGATAGTCGCACAACATAGCTGTTCGCAGGCAGATTTATCACTCCCGCATGTGCATCAGGCGGTTAGCCATCCTTCGCTTCAAATCTTCCTCCTCTCTTGTACTTTCGAAGCGACTGTTAAAGATGATCTGCGATTAGCCAGTCAAGTACGTCTTGCGTCTTCGACACGTAGATCAGTTGGATATCGTTGCGGAGTTTGGTCTCCATCTACTCGATCATCCTTCCGATTTTCGCAATGTGGAAGGCTTCACGTTCCTTCTCTTCTGGCAGTGCTACTTACTCCTTCTTGTGTTCGCGACGGTAGCCCGAAATCTATACCTAGCCAAGTCCTCCGTTGGCGATCTTCATCTCCACCATCACAGTTGTATTCAGGTTGTAGATTACCTTCGCGCCTTCCACGCGTACAGTAATGGTGTTGAAGCTATCCCAATGCCCCTCCAGACCATTATCAGGGTCGCATTCTACGTGGCAGAAGGTTGTACCTTTTTTGGCAAAGAATCCACAGTTCAAGCCTTCCTCATTTTCGCTCACAAAGAAGTTTCCGACGCCGTTGTCGTAGTACAAGTGGGTGTATTCCTGGAACAGCTGGTTGCACTTCACTTCGAACTCCCTCATTGGCTAGGAGGGGAAATATGCATCGGCTTCAGGTGGCACGTAGACGTTGGAGTAGGGTGAACGGTAGCTTGCACCATCACGGTTGAACTCCGTGCAAATGAATAGTTCGCCAGTAACCGGGTCCTTTTCGAGTTCTGAATTAATGTGCAGAGGGACTGTGTGGCAGGTCGACTGACTCAAGCAGGTTATCTTCAAGGTCAGGAGCGAGGTTGATGAGCCCGACTTGGTTCTTGTTCATTTTGGAGGGAGGTAGGCGTGTGAGCAGGGTTATTGCCGCTCGTAGCTGCTCCTTTTTATTCTCCATAAGATATCAAGCAAATATTTGCGGTGACCAGTACAATACCACCTGAGAGAGCCGGACTATATGTCGATCGGAATCTCAGTCAGTAAAATTGAGTTTAGCATTAGTCTATTGGAGCTTGCCGAAGCAATAAAAAATGCGTCTGCTCGGGTTCGATCCGAGGACCTTTCGCGTGTGAGGCGAATGTGATAACCAACTACACCACAGAAGCTTTCATTGGCATAGCTTGTGAGTGCCTTATATGGTTCATGCGTGGGTGCTCAATTCAGAACTACTGTCTCGTGAATAGGGGAACTGGCTGTATACATTAAACAGTATGCGACGGGTCACGGTTTAGGTAGCAAACGGCGTATATGCTATTCAAAGAACCTTTGGGCATTGAGAGAGAGCGTTGCCCTCGCAGCAAGGATATCCTGATGTGGCAGCTACAGCAGGCCAATCATCTCTTCGGCCAGCTTCTTGTAGTAGCTGAAGATCTACTTTTCACCTGCACGCAAAACAACGCAATTGCGCATATTAAACGGCAGGTTCTGCTGGAGGAGTTCAAGGTCCTGTTGGAGACTTGTGGGGTACTACTTGATAGAGCTCAATGTGAGGGACAGCACCTCTCGCCAGACTTCCAACTAGAGCTCCAGACTGATCGGTGGGGTGAGTGTGGGACGATACGAGTTATCCGTAATCTTATTCTTTTCCTGAAGTTAGTGAGGGTGGCTTACGCGGATCGATAGGATCGGTTGAAGGTCCTTTGCCAGCACAAACCTGAGAAACCCGAGAAACTCTTGGAAGCCGCTTTCGCTCCACGATTTGGCTGCCTTGAAGAACCTGACTGCAGACTTATCGGCAATCAGCTCTTTCTTTTGTTCTAACAACGAATCGTTTTATCGGAAATGTGCCTTGTAGGACTAGATAGGTCAAGGACGTACCACTTCATTCGCATCGTTGTTCTCCATTACGAAACCGTAGTTTAGAAGAAAGCGGCTGTTGCATTTCTTACCGTAGGAGTCAAACACCTCCTCGCCCTTTTAGATATCCTGAACAGACTCGATCACGAAGCCCTAAAGTGGCTGCGAATAGTTCCAACTAGTATGTTTTGGCACTCGGTGGTTGAGCATATCAGCGAATGGCACCATCGCATCAGTTTTGATGCCATCAATCACAAGTCCGAAGATACGGCTGCAGACAGTCGTGCGTGCCCAGCAGAACTCCATGAAGGGCACTGTGAACGAGAGATCGTGGTTACGGATGGCCTCGTAATCCTTACGCAGGTCAGTCACTCGCTCCTTGATCATGAAGAGGAACCCAGAACCTTGGAGTTAGTTGAGTTCGTGCTCCTGGTAGAATATTGGGAAGCTGCCGTATTGTTACGGCAGGACCTTGATGTACTCCTTCCAGAATGAATCAGGCTTTGACCTTTCCTGCAGCAGGTACAGCGATAAGTAAGTATGCTTCGGAGAAAGCAGTTAGCACTTCACAGCAAGCAATTTCGAGCACGTTGGACACTCTTTCTTCGCGAGCTCGAGAGTGATCATATGAGAACGAGGCACAAACAGAATCTGATCCTTTTTCTAATTGTAAAGTTGCTGTTACGTGGATCTTCTTCTTCGCCACCACCCCGCGGTATTCCTCACCGAACTGTGCTACACCCAGCCGATTAAACTTAGCTGTACTGTTTGCCAGCCAGCCAAGTAACTCTCTCTGCCCTGGAACCTCCTTGAATACGACAGGCTGAGTAGATATTCCCTTATACGTTCGACTCTTCATGCTTCAATCGTTCCTGGAGGGCCAACAGTTCTTCACTGGTGTCGTTGAGCTCCAATCCATTTTTCAGAGCCACAGTTGCTTCCTACCTAGGTATTAACATTACACGAAAGTTCTCCACTTCAATCAGTGTCTCCACCAGTTTGATGTGAGCTTTCAGGTACTTCGGGTCCAGCTCAATCGATTTACGGGCATGCTGTTCGGCACCTTGAAAGTCCTCTTTGCGAAAGTAGGCCAAGCTGATGTTGTTATGGTAGACAGCACTGCTTGGCTCGAGTTCGATAGCTCGGATGTACAGTTCAATGGCCCGGTCGTACTGTCCGTTGAGCACTGCTTGATTGCCTTGCGTCTGAAGTTCCTGAGAATAGCTACCTTGAGCCTCTCTGCCTGGTCCTTTTTGGACATGCTTTATAGATTATAGCCATGGCAAATCATTGCTTGTTGGTGGGGCAGCAATTGGGCTGCTGCACACAACATTTCCTTGTTCTATCGACTCCGCAGTATAGTCTGCAGCCTTGTCCAGCTGAACAGTTGTAGCGTTATGGCATGATTTTGTTCTACCATTGGTAGTCGCGATGGTTGGGCACTCGGGATGGACAGTGGGCTCCATCCTCACGGAATTCGCTCGCGAAGTCAAACGGGTCAGAAGCTAATTAAAGCTGCTTCCGGACTGTATGATAGCCATACCCCACACGATTGTTGAGAGCGCTGAACTGCTGTTCCTTGTTACAGTTGTACCAGGAACGTGTGCATTTATACTATGGGATGGGCTACCTTTCTTGCTCAGTGCGGGTCGGTTCATCGCACCGCTTGTCGTACTCCTCCACAGTGATGTAGTTAGTACGATTTTGAGCCTGCCTCGAGCGGAGTTCACTCTCAAGCTGGCGTTGCTTGATAGCTTCTGCTTCCATGTACCGACTTGTATTCGGGCAGCATTTGTAGTTCTAGCAGTAGCCAGTACTACAACAGTTGCAGCACCCTCTGTTTGTTTGAGGGTTAGTTGTTAGTGCTATCTTCTGCTCGGTTTGATGAACCTGCTCGACCTGTTTCGGAGACTTTGCGGAACGAATGTTACTCGTCTTCGGCTGTGGTTTATGAGTAGTGCTGGGTTGCTCTGTTGCTTTTCCCTGGAGTTCAAGCTTGTCCTTCAATAGCTTCTCCTCACGTTCATGCTTGTTATGTCCACATTTCTGGCAGATGCACTGGCAGTAGCTGTCCTTCACTGGTTTGGTGGCCACCAGTGTAGATGGTTGTGTATCCTTGGGCAGAACCTTCTCTGACTTTATAGTATTCAGATTTTTCGTTGGCTTGCCAATGCGTTGCGCCATATAAATTTTATTTCTGAATGGGTCTTCGAATTGTGACGGTTGGCCAATATCCCAACAGCCAAAGGTTCGGGTTGGCTAGTTACCATGCGAGGCAGTTTATAAATGTAATAATTCCCCAGAAACTGGCCGGTCGCTAGGGTATCCCGTTTATACCACCGGCATGCCTTCTCCCAAAACTACTTCTACACACGCAACATAACCGATCTCCTCGATGAGCTGATCACACCTGCGACACTGCACTACGAAGACCAGTTGATGCTGGACACTGAGGAGTAACTACTTAAGCGGTTCTACAAGACAACATAACAGCCAGTGAAAATGCGTTCGATCGGGGAGTATAGCCATTACCAACAGCCAGTTCCTGCGATCTTTCATAAGGAGGTGGAGTAGTTGCACGTAAGGTGGCGGCAGCGCAAACAGAAGCTGTTAGTGCGGCAGTTGCAGCAGGCCTTCAATATTTAGCAGCAGTCGACTGCAACCAAGAAGCAGCAACGCGCCACTCCGGATGAAAAGGTTGACGTGAGCAACCTCCTCGGATAGATATCCTAATACAACCCCAAATCCACGAATTACTACTTGAGGAAGGGACGTAACAGTCGCCTGAGAGGACGGCAACCCCAGTAGTGCTCGAGCTTGGAGAGCATTCAGAGGGAGCTAAATGGTATCCTCTCCCGTTGCAGTTTCGTAGATGAACTGTCCATGCTGGGAGATCGAACAGCACGCACTGATAAACTTCGACCGATAGTAAACGCTAACTTCAACAGCAACGAACCGCAAAGGGAAAAGCCAATCTTCAGCTACAACTTCCGCAAGAAGCAACAGGAAGAAGTGAAGCTGGGAGATAAGATTGTATTGGCGTTCCACCCGAGCTTCGCGAAGAAGGAGTAGCCAGCGAAGAAGAAGTACATCAGCACAACTAACCTGAAGATCCGGGAGGTGAGATGTACAAGCACTGAGAAGTAGAAACACCGAGAGGAAACCCGACAGACCTCCAACCATAAACCTAATCCGCAAAAACGAGCAGAAAGCGAAAGTCGGCTCCGAATCCGACTCCAAAATAGCAATTCCAAGGACAGAGAGAAGACCCCCTCGATAGAATTTAAACGGACAGCCACAAAAGATCGCGTGAACAGCCAGCAAAGCGAACAGACGGGATAAATGCGCAACTACCGCTCGACGGTGCTGCGGAAGGAGACTGCTCCGAAAAACTTCCTCACACTCAACATCGAACCGAGTCGACCCGTTCGTTCAGTTATCGGCAAGGTTAACCTACCGTTAAGACTGAGAGGGGTTTGAACAATGATGGTACTTTGCTTGTCTATCTATCAAGGATTCACTTGCTACGCCACCGGTACTTCCTGTCCACTCTCCAGTTCCGACTGAAACTCAAGGGAGGTGCCATGGTTGCAGTAGATTCTCCAAAGTGATAGGTTTACTGGGTAGAAGCCTTATGAGATGGCTTTGCTGTAGTCCTGAGGTGGCAGTGTATCAAACCACTTTGAAAAGTCTCTCAAGACTGCCTCAGCCAGTTCCTCTCTGCCCACCTTATCAGGTCTCTTGACGGAAAGAATCGGTGGGTAGAACCTTCCCGTGCTTTGCCTTACCAGTAAGTGAGTAAACCCTATGTCTTCCCTACATAGCATGGTTTGGTACATTCGTATGATCGGTGGAATCTCCATCTTAGCATGTTCGTTGACATAAAGGTAGAAAGAGTATGTCTTCTTGTATAGCCTATTGGTTGAGATCTGCCCCTTCACAATTCCAAAGAGTTGCGACTTTAAGTTCTACTTTTCGCTCTTGGACAAACCTACGTTGTGCGAAAGTTACATCTGGACAGCATGCCGCCTTCGTAGTACTGCAGACTACCAACTCCAGTTATCTTAATGTTGGGGATCTTGGCGTAGCTCACCTTGTTCAGATCCGCTATCAGCTCCTTAACGAGCTTTGGTTGAGAGATCATGCTGGAATTACCAATATACTATAGAAACTTAACTGTACGACCAACACCATCAGAAAGGTGGGCATCCACGGAAGCCGCTCTCTTTGTAAATCTATTTAGCTTATAAATTTGCTCGGCAGGCCATGTCGCTGTTCGAGTTGAAACAGCTGTGGGCAGTGACCCTACCCAACACTGAGGAGTTTGACGGTAGGCATTTCGCTGTTGGCTTGCTCGATAGTGATAGCGAGGAGAGGCTGGCCATCGGCAGCTTTTCTGGTATGCTCAGGATCTACCGACCAAGTAGAAAGTTCACAGAACGTGATCTACTCTACGAGGCAAACCTCAACTAACCGATCGTACAGCTGCAGATGGGCACCTTCTTGCCGAACGTAGGTCGATCGCTTGGTGTGCTATTCATCAAGAAACTAACAGTTCTAGCATTTGCCTCTGCAGGAGGTGAACGTGGGCTGGTGAGCAAGACCTACGAAATCCCGCTAAACTCCCCATCCTTCGCCTTCATACAAAATCCACTGCTTGCTGCGAGTTTGAACAGCGAATTACTGTTCCTAAGTCCGCCGAGCAAGCTGGACATCAAAGTAGGGCACTCCATCTACTCTTTGAACCACTCTATCCGCAGCAACAGCCTGTACTACATGGACGGAGAAGAGTTGGTGATGATCAATGGCTGCACCGAGCAGTGGCGGGTGGTGCTTGGTGAATGTCAGCGCATTCACGTGTACACCCCGAACTACACAGACGAAGTGGTGTGCGTGGGGACCAACTGTTACTGGGCGGTCGACGACAACAGCACAATTGTGGAGAGTAAGCACATCGAAAATGAAATTGCGAGCTCGAAGCTCGTAGAGATGCCCAATGCAAGTGGTTACAACATCTTGCTTGGCACCTTTAGCCAACACGTGTTTATCTACAACAAAGGAAAGTTACTTTGGGCTGCGAAGTGTCAAGCTGTACCCATCTCTATCGAGACCATAGCGGTAGAGGGGAAGAAGGGGTTCCTTGCTATGCTGTTCGAAGGTGGTGGTTTAGAAGTCAATTACCTTGGCACTGAAGCACCGATAAAGGAAGCTGCGAACGAAAGTAGTGTTAACCTTGATTTCAAGGAAATCGAGCAGGACATTCAGAGGCTCTAGGCAGTGGTTGCCAGTAAGAGAAACCCGGGAGGGAACAATCAGCCAGGCAAATCCCAAAAAGACCTTCGGATTAACGTGAGGAAGGCGTACCCGAGTTGGTCGGAAGACTATGTTGAAGACAGATAGAAACTATTCTCGATGGAATCCAAAGTCCGGGTTCTCAACATCGCTCTTTCCCTGGGTAGCATGTGACCTGACGCAGAGATTGAAGTACCGAAGGTCAGCTGTGTGAAGCTCCAATTCAACCTTCCGAGCAACCTCCACATGACTGAGAATCCAATCTCGTTTCCAGAGCTGACAGATCGGTCGACCCAAGTCGATGTGCAGGTGTATGCTCTACGCAATAAATTTCCATGCATGTAGAGCTTTGACATCACCGCAACCTACCAAGTCGGAAACAGTACATCAATCGCTATTGTAGGTGGGAAGAATACTGAACCAAAGATCGCTACTGCATCGGTCCCTTTACCCTTTTCGTTTCAGTGTGTGCGAAGCCAATCGAAAGTCGAGAAGGCCCAGCACAAGATAATTCTGGTTGCAAGTCAGTAGGTTCCCAAGGTACTGATACGTTGCTACTCAGTACACATAGTTCTACCGGGAGTTGGAGTGGACCGGCGCTGATCAAGCCGGCACGAACATAACGTTCCTGCTGTCGAGCAATGTCGAGGTGTCCGTAGTTGCCTCCAAGAACTCAGCGAAGTACAAAATTCAAAGCGAGTATTATGAAGGGCTCTGCTTAGTTTTACTAGATTTCATCAGTCGGTGCTCCCGACTGAAGATAGAACTGTCAATCGAAAGTGTACCGCTCTAGGAACTCTTCTTCATCACAGAAAATCATTTCAAAGCCAGAAAAAAACTCCAGGCTCTCAACAAGAAGCTCGAGGATTGTTCAGTTGAGTTCCGGCAGGTACAGAAACGCATCCTCGCCAAGATGAAGGAGAAGGCTGGTGAGCTGAACAGCCTTGATCTCATCCTCGCCGATAGCCACCAAAATCTAATACAGTGCTGCAACGACTATGAATCTGCCCAGGACGAATTATCTGCCGTCAGTCATCAACTCATGATCAGCATCAGAATCGTCTGTGAATTGCTGTTTCTACGTGGAAGAACATCAGCACAGTCCCGTCGCACCATTTACGGAGTACTTTAGGTCCGTCAACAGGCAACTGCCGACAAATGGGGTTGGTAGGAACAGCTGATTGTCAACTCCTCGCTGCTGCTGCGCAAAAAGGTGGCTGCCCAGGAGCTATAAAATCTCGACTACGAAAAAATAAGAAAGACGCTGCTGTGGCTGGTCGACCGTACAGCCAAAGGCGAGATCAACTGACATTACGTATCAACAACAATCCAACAAAGTAGAATACCAAAGACCATCAGATTTTCATACGGCCTATCCGGCAATACCGTCCTTTGCTGAACTTTCTATGGGTGTAACAGTCACTTGTCATCAAGTTGTCGGCTAGCAGCGCCAGCAGTTCCTTTGCGCATTCCATTACATCGGGTAATTTGAGTGAAAACGCATGTATGACCACCTGAATTACTACCAACAGTACCTAGTTCCAGTATCCTGGATCAACTAATTTCAGACTCAAGTAGACTGAAGCCACCGCCAGCAGGTTGCACCCGTAACGCAGGTACTTAGCATTGAGGAGGGTGAGCTCCAGTAGGTAGAGAGCTAGGTAGTAGGCTCGTTGAGTTAGGTTGAAATACGTAACTGTCAACTCGAAGAACGTGAACTGGTTGGGCACATACACATTGAAATCCAAACAGATAAGCACCTCATTCTACATCTCCCGCATGGCGTCTAGGGTGATGGGTTCGAGCTTCAGCATCCAATCCAGCAGGGTGTAACTGGTCATAGTCTATTCCAGCTTCACGGCCATCGCCAGAGTCGTGGCACCCAGTGTGTAGTACAGCTAAGCGGAGGGTGTCCTCAAGCTGAGGTACCGGTCGACCAGTCTTACAGCTTGGTATAGCGTCTAGAATTTGAATTTGGATCGGCAGTGTAGTTTCACCATCCAAAGGACCAGCTGGTTTCGAAGGGAAGCATCGGCCAGCTCCTCCTCGGAAATTGTCTAGCAACGCTTCATGGCGATGGCTACCATGCTCTAGCGATACTGAAGTTCCTGCCGCGAAGGGAGGCAGCCTTCCAGTGGTTCTTTGCCTTATTCGCAATATAGCCGAACGCGGTCGTGCAGTGCCTCCAGACTGAGTTTTGCGTGGTATTTCTGCGTAATGGTTGAAGTTACCTGTTGGCTGTGTGTCAGTTTGCCGTGGTCCCTAATGATTGTCCCAATGTAATGATTGAGACTTCCAGAGTGCCCATCCCTCCCCAATCCCACAGCCTTGCCAACACTCTCGCTACCACCAACTAAACTCAATGTTTTGATTGCTTCCGTGATGGACATCCGCCGTGGAACCCCTCTTGGAAAGCAAATAATTCGATTATAACAGTGTTCATTCAAATTGGCGGCACAGTTGTATCAGTAGCGTGGGACAGGCTGACCGAACAATCCTTCGAAGTTGTTGTATGGGCGGTTCAAGCTCACGCTATACCTTGTATTGTGATTGTGGATGGGTTGCCTTGGTGGTGGTGCTTGCGCGTCGAAGAAGTTCTGTTGGATAGGCTAGGAGTAGCGACTATTTGGCTGCTGGTACTGCAGGCTCGGGGTTTGGCTGTTACTATTGTAGTTGGAGTTGTGCTGTGATGCAAACAACCCGTTATTCGGCTCTTGGTAATTAAAGTAGTAAGGCTGTTCGTGAGGCGGTTGCTGGTGCTGGTGGCCACTGCTGTTCTGGCTGTTCTGGTTACGAAAGAACAGCTACTACTACTCCTGGACTTCATCGAGAAGTGAGACCTCGTCCTCCTCCCGCGAGATGTGCTGCTGCGCGTCTTGGAGTCTATACGTGCATTCCTCGTGCTCCTTCATGTGCAAGTTAAAACTGTCCAGCTTGGCCTTGAAGTTACAAAGCAACGACATTTTCTTCTCGACGTAAGGACTAATCATAGCTGGGTAGTGCTTCAGCTGCTCAATGGACTTGGTGGGGTTGTTCGAGGTGCTGTTGCACAGGTCCAGCGAGTTGTTAAAGGTATCGTACCCATATTGAAGTTCTGCCTGGTGAGCAGCAATCACTTCTGACTCTTCCCGACGGAGCAGTCCAGCCATTTATTCAAGTCTCCCAGCCATTCGAACAACTTAGCTGCGGGTGTGTGGTTCCCACATCCTAAACTACTCCAGCAGTTGTTCCCAGTAGCTGTGATCGTTACTGCTGATAGGCTCTATGTTTCCTGCCAAATTTAAAGTTGACGCTGGGAGATTGTGGGGGGGAGGTTGTTCCACCGATCTGTAGCCGTTTTTGACGCCATTTATGCCTTGCATGGACTGATTTAGTCCTTGGCTGAGCCTCCTATCTGGTTTATTCTGATTATTCTTGTTGTCAAGAGAAATTCTGCTCATAACCCTATTAGTATTGAGGTTTTCAGCTTCCTCCTAGATGATGGCTGGCTTTATATTTCTATTTGGAAGGCTTCCTCTGTAAGTGGATTGCCTTTCCTCATCCATCTGAGAGCTGCCGTTGTTAGTACTATGGCGGACAGCAGCCTCCTGGAAGAGTCGGCCTTGACTTTCATCACCGGACTCGTCCTCAGACATGTAAGTAGTCTGTTTATTTTCTATATTACGGGAGGTTGTTACTGTTCATTCGTGGGAGCATTAACTCCTTCGCCAATGCATCTTCTCGAGATAGAGGCTCCCCATTACCCCGACGCAGCTCCTTAACACGATCGGCATATCTTAGAGTATTCAAAGTGTTCTCACAAGCACTTTCGTTGGGAGAAATGTTGCCAATCATTAAAGTACGACAGAAGCCCGTGAAAGAATCTTTGAGGACCATCGTAAGCTTACTTCCTCGGAACGGCGTGTGCGTCTTACCATTGTCCAAAGCCCTAATACACTCCTTGAGTGCCAGCAGTGACTTATTAATTTCAGCGCCATCTATTCGAGTTTGTTTATTCTGCTCCATTGTGTCTGCCCCCCGTTCGCATCCAGCAAGATCAATGAAAGAGATCTTCCCATGGACCTTCTTTCCCTCCAGCAGTGTTATCTGCAGAATAGCATGCGACCGAGAAGAATCAGCATTCGTGCTGTTCTGTGAGGTTACTCGAACAGCCCCACCGGAAGCAATGATTTGCATGTACTCTTGCACTGTTTGGATGCGTCTTTCGGTCAGTCCAATAACATTCACGTTCTGCTTGGCATCTTATCGAATTGGAAGAACACTTCTGCCGTTCAGCAAATCGAACAACTTGCCGCAGTATATCTCGTAGAAGCTCATGGACACCTGCAGGTGTCGGTAGCGAGCGTCCTGTCGTAGAGTAAAGATATCATGGGCGGCTAATACGTACATTCCAGCCACATTGCGTTGAGGATCGCCATTCATGGTGTAGGTCTTTCCCGACCCAGTCTGCCCGTAAGCAAAGCAGGTAACCCTGGCCCCGTGAAATGCACTCTGAACAATGGGTCGAACACATTCCCAATAGATCTAGGGTAAGCAGTGTAGTACCTTGCTGTTGTCGGCAGCCTCGTCGAATGCGTTGTCAAATGTGAAGTGATGGTGGTCCATAAACTTAGTCAAATCGACTTTCTCCCTGAATAGCAATCGCAGTACTTCATCTCGCGCACCACGACTGTCGTGCCATCTCTCACTTCCACCACATCCTGCTCACGGAGACTCTGTTCCTTGCGAGTAAGAGGTCGCTTCCTCACCACCACTCGGATTTTAGGTTGGTCGTCCATCGATGTTTTGAAAATAACTCGTTAGGCAAATAGATTTAGATGATGGTAGCAATGGGCAACTATCAACAACAACCCGGTTTCGGCTGCGGCTTGCGGATCATGCTGGAGTCTAACCTTACGGGCATTTTGGGCTAAGGATTGTCTGGGGCTGGTGGCTTGATGTTTGGATCAATTCGGACTGTCGGCCGAGTCACTATCTTCAGTTCGGCGGGCATCCGAGAGTAACTTTCGCGCAGAAGCTTGCAGTACACTTATTCAACGTTCTCACCAGTTTTTACGCTACCCTGAAAGTAGGTCAGGTTGTTCTCTTGAGCTATTCGCGAGATCTTTTCTTTATATTCTGGTGAAATCTAACCCTCGAGGAGGTCTGCCTTGTTTCCAAACAGCATCTTGGGGGTTGATTCAGGCACGCAGTTGTTGATATCAGCAACCCATCCCGGGACCACATCCAGCGTCTTTTCATTAGTCAAATCAAACACGATGATTGCTCCGTGGATTCCCCGAAAGAACTGAGAAACTACCTTCCTAAAACGCTACTGTCCCGTTGTGTCCCAGAGCTCCACAACCCAATCGTTCTGGTCAATCAATTCCATGCGCTTTCTGAACTCGATGCCGATTGTAGTAGTAGTGCTGTGGAACTTGCCTTCTACCAGCCGCAGCAGCAAAGCTGTCTTGCCCACCATCGTATTACCGATCATTATGAATTTTAGCTTGCGGTCCTGCATGTCAGAGTGTTAGCTTTGCTGGGAAGCCCGTTCTTATTAATTATTTTATGGACGCAACTGCAATAAGGGTTAGAGAAGCACTCACGAAGAGAATCCGACAGGCCAGACAGCTTGCCAATGATCATAACAACCCCGAGCATTATCAACAGCTGCTCCCCCAACCCCACACGAACTTGTTCGCAAGATACGCCAATACATACTCTAAACCGCCAGCACACAGCTAACAACTTGCGGATCCCCTCACACTAATCACTATTCAACCTCCTCGGGAAGGTTGACCAGATCGAGATCTTTCCCTGTGATCTTCTTGTAGAGCTGCAGCACGTTCTCAGTTTCGTTTTCGAAGTGGCTGGTAGCATCGAAGCTTTCTGAGATGACCAGTCCATCGCTGATATCACCCTTCGTGGGCACGTACCTATCGTAGATCTACAGTTAATGGGAACGGTACCTTCAAGAACTTCTCCTTAACGGGACCGAGCATTTCGAAGGCAATTTCGATTTCTGCTTCGGGATTGGCTGTTTCGATAGTGGTGCTGATGATAGCAATGTAGTAGTCTTTCTTGCAGACAGAGTGCACCGACGATACCATCATAATGTAGATGTCGTTCTTGCGATTCAACTGCTTCTGTGGGATGATGATCTGCACACTTGGCATATTGTTGGTGTTGGGGATGGGGTGGTCAAGAATGCAAATGCATCGCAGCACCCTTTCGGTGAGCTTTACACGGTCCTTGAGACCTGCGTTCAAAACGTAAGTGGGATCGCAGATCACCATCGAACACTTGGCTACTTCACCGTTGCTCTTCACTCCCACGACCTTGCCACCATCGAACAAAATTTCGTTGATGTCGGTGTTAAGCATGAAGGTTCCACCGTTGACGGCACTAATGCGTGAGAATCCCTCAGGGATACCTCCGAGACCGTAGATGGGATAAATGAACGGCGAGTCACCGTACCTTCCCATGGAGTCCATGTAAAGCTTGATCTTGTCGATCACTCGGATGGCAGGCATCTGCATAAACTGTTCGTCAGTGTAGAGAGCGACGGCATGACCGATGAAGTCGATGGTGTTCGGCTCTAGTTCGAATTTGTCGAGCATTTCTTTAGTGCTCTTCTGAACGTTCACTCCTTCATGAGTCTTTGGATTGCCAGGTTCGAAGCCCTGCACGAAAGTGAAGAACTTCTTGCAACGACGCTTTTCGAACAGACCCATCAGGTCGGATTTCAGGGCCTCAGTATCAGTGGCGGGAACTTTCTCGATCTTGTAGCCACCCTTTGTGAAGAAACCCTTTTCCTTGGTCTGGAAAACGTATGTGCCGTCAATGCCTACGGTTACGAAAGCTGTGTACTCTTCCACTCAAGGTACTTAGACACTCGGGTCTTCAGCAGAATCTTGACCAGCTTTCCACCGCTGATGATATACTTGGGAATGAGGTCGATGTTCCAGTCTCGGTTCTGGCCGAGCTCTGGTGGAGAATTCTTACCAGGTCGGAACAGCTTCCATAGGTTGGTGAGGTTAAGAGAAGCACCTTCGCCACCGTAGAAGGGATTCCTGTCGACATGCAGCACCTTCTTGCCTAAAATTAGTCACTGGTATTACCCTCCTGCGAGAGCAGTCCTGAGAGGATGCACTCCACCAGCCCCGTACCACACACAACCACGTCGTAGGTCTAATTCATTTTTAAAAATATTTAGATATAATGGGTGGTACGTGGATTTAATGCCACAGACGCCATCGGCCAGCTTCCCTCAAAAATCGATAAATAAACGAAGGTTCACTCCGAAAAATTATGTTCTTGCCTTAATAAAAATCTGGAACTGTGGGGAATCGAACCCCAGGCCTCCTGAATGCAAATCAGGCGCTCTACCAACTGAGCTACAGTCCCCGGCGAAGGCTTAGTGGTAGTGCTCCATTTATTGGTGTCAGGTACTCTGGGAGGAAACAACGCAAATTAACATGGGCTAACCGATGGAATGTCTAACGTTCAGGGTGAGGGCATCACGGTTGCTTGTGTTCTAAGTTGCTTTGGAGGTCGGGATAGACAACTGCAGGAGGCACTGGAGGGGCTTGAAGTTCCTACTTGATTTTCTTAATGAGTGGTTCCTTGCTCAGCTCAATGTCTTCCTTGATGTCTTCGGAAACTCTGCCCTCATTGTGTTCCCCATCAGGAACGACTGGAGGGTGTTCCGGGACTGACCCAACATTCTCTGGATTGACGGCTGGTGGAACTTCATCACCGTACTTCTTCTGCCATAATTCTTTGGTGGTCTTAGTTACACTCGTTCCCACTTCGGAAGCAGCGTACACCACTCCGTTGAAAGCATGGCAAACTGCTCCAGCTGCAGTGTTTCCGACCTCTGAATAAGTCACTATGTTACCTTTCAGGTATTTGATGCTGCCACTATCAGAGTTGTCTATCTTCTCTCCAATTTGCCCAACCACTTCTTTCCCTTTGACAATAACTGGGTCCAGCACTGCCGAAACGTATTCCGAACTTACCCGGAAGAACTTGGTGGTACCTTCCTTTAGCTCCGTCCATTTTGTCTGAGCGTTTTGGCTAGCATTGGTTTGACCCGTGTGTTCGACCTTCTCTCCAATATAGCCGCCAAGCTTCTGAACCCCACCACTAATGAGACCTCCAAGCCACTTCAGTCCACTCTCTGCGTACTTCCCACCCACGTCGATGACGTGCTGTAGCTGGTCTGTCACAACAATTTCATCTGTCCTCAATTCAGGATAGTGAGTTTGGATCTTGTCCCTCAGCAGTGGGTTTTCCATAGCTTGATCGATGTTTACGAGGATGGCCACATTACTTCAGTAAGATTTAGGCTTACGTAAGCAGCTGATCAAGTACTTCAATCTTGGGTTCGGGGAACGGCACTGTCAATGCACACAGCCCACTGTCAAAATGTGGGTACACATACGAGACATTCTTTTTGTAAGCGACTTTCACAAAGATGGTCTCCTTGTTAAGCGTGTAGTAAAAGCTGTTCATGTTCAAGAAATACACCTTGTCCTTATTAGGCTTTTCAAGCTCACAGAGTCGGAGAGTGCCCTGAGTAAATTCATTCTTCTCCCGTAGGATCAGGCGGTGTAAGGGTATGTTCTGCAGCTCCAGCAGTACCTTTGCTTCGACGTCATTGTTGCTACGCTCCATCGGAATTGAGTTTATGAAATACTTATAAGGTTGGCTCTGACGCAAGCAAAATTAGATTGGAATGCAATAAGCCAGTCAGAACTTCCACTTCGGTTTCGAGATCACTTGTAGGTCGAGCAGGTTGTTGATTGTGAAGATTTCGCGTTCGCGGAGCTTGTCCTGGTTCTTTGGCCTGAAATTAATCGAAGGGTACTTTGCCGAGGAGCTTCTTTCCTTGCGAACTGAAGGTTCCTTCTTAGTAGGTTCGAACTCATGAGACTGGCGAGTGCCGCTGCCGTTGTTCTCAATCAGCATTCTTTATTTCAGTGCGCGAAGATAAACATCGGGGTAGCTTGGGTTGGTAGGAGTCTACCGAGACTATCGGGCCTATCTCTCCCTTGGTTCTTTCTATTTGCTGGCTTCTTTCGAAGGTTCTTTTCGCTTTTCGCTAGCAGCACGCTTCGGCAGAGATTCCGGCTGAATGATCGTCATGTTTAGGTTTGGCTTGACAATAATAATCGGCTTCGATTCCTTCTTAACAAGCTCCTCCTAAGGCAGCTTGGAGTTCTTCAGCCCCTTAAACTCTGCTTTGGCCACCCAATTATTATTCATTGTTTGTGGAGGTTGAGCTGGCTGCAGCTGTTGTGGTTGCTGCTGTGGTTCTTCCTTGGCTCCACTGTCTTTTTTCTTTGGTTCAGCTTCGAGGTAGGCCTTCTTAAATCGCTCGTAGCTGCCGATCCTTTGCCGGTCTTTGAGCAGTTCGTTGCGTTCGTAAAACTCTCGGATATTTTCCTTGTTCTCCCTGTTGGCCGCCTTGCCGCTCCCTATCGCCGAATCTAAGACTTAGCTTCTAACCATACAAACTTTTGGTACTGGGCTTGCTGTCGACCGCGTCGACCGCCAGTGGCCTTTTGGAGGCTTTCTCGAGAAGACTCTTCGATGTCTTGCTGCGGCTTTCCTCGGCGGGACGCTCAGGTTGTCTGTCCATCAAAGTCGGTCGGTCACTTTAACGTTCGGGTCGCAGTTCTATAACCTTGTTGGAACCCTTGAGAATAGATTTAATCTTTGCACGTTTGCATTCGATACTCGCATTACTGAGCTTATCTTCAGGATGGAAGCGAACTTACTGACAGATTTCCTCTCTACCTTTCCAGACTAACTTGGGTCGTCGAGGTCTTTGAGGATGGGCGCGGTTGTACTGTTGCTGATCCTCGGGTGCTAACTGCCTGGAGTTGATATAGGTATTGCGAACAATTTCCTCCTCAGGGTCTTGGGAATCACTCGCTTCCCAAGTGCCACTTCGAATATGGCCTGCTCTCGACAGCTTGCTCTGGAGACTGTTTAATTGCTGAAAGAACTGCGGCTACAACTCCACATCCTCCTTGCGACTATTTAGAAACTCTAACGTCTTGAAAAGATTCCACTTGAACCTACGTTGCTAATAGTTTACTACCTTCGCATAAGGTAAGCTGACAGGATGCAGCAGGACCTACTATCACTTTACTTAGAATGCACCAACACCGAGCCTCCTTATTGCCCCGCCTCCTCAATAAACCTGACGATTTCGTTGAGGTTGGCATCCTTGGCGTCGAAGAGCAGCTGCGTCTACGACTCCGACCAAGGGAACGTAAGGTAGCGGATACCCTCCTGCTCAAAGGCATTATCGACTTCTCTGCCGCAACAGTTGATGATGTGGGTGACTTGGTTGGTGGAAATCCATTCGTAGTCCTGTATTAACCGGTGATGGTACATGTGCTGCTGTTTGGTCGCCCATGAACAGCCCATCCCTAATCTTCGTGGGACCGAGCATGCGAAGTATGGTCTTGGCCGAGTCCATTGAATTTAGCTGTTAAGGAACTATATTCAAAATGTTATCCAGTCCGGCGGCGAGGCTTACTTTAATACTAGCGAAAGTTGCATGAAAGGCTTCAACCACCATCCGACATAGCTTCGAACAAATTGAAAGGTGGTTGAGCGATGGTGCACCAAGTCAAACCAGCTTTAAATAAATTATGGCTGGCTTGCGCGAGCAATTTCTCGAATGCTTTGAGCGGTACGAGCAGTATCGCCGCATCAACTCCGTCCCAGTGATGATCGATGTCAAGCTCCAACTGTTGGCGAGCTGTATCACCAAAACACCGTGTCAAGCCAACCTCTAACTCATCAATCCAGAAGAAAGGCAAGGATTAGAAGTCATTGACAACAATAACCAAATGATTCTGTTCAAGAGCATTGCTGGATGTCTTATGGGCGATGGTGCGCCAAACAAGGTCAAGGAAGCTTTCATCAAAAGGGATCGAACATTTGCTTCGTGGGAGGGATGCTACATCAGCTACGATCACGAAAATCTGTTCCTAACACGCAAGAGCAAGGAAATTGTACCACTTACGACAGTCAAGGTTTCGCCAACCATCAAGGAAAAGTCTGGGCGGTTCGTATTCGCAATCGAGTTGAACAACAGTAGGTACTACCTCGCGCTACCCACGGAAGATTAGGCAAGGAATATGCTGTAAGGTATCACCGACGCCAAGCAGAAAGACCGACCTCCAGGTTCTGCTGAAAAGCCGTCGGAATTGATGGCGAGCAGCGTTATAGCTGGATAGTAAAACATTTCGCCTGTATCATCGGAAGAATCACTCGAGCCGCAGATGGTCGGCGAGTTTAACCTAGAAAACATTGAATTCGACGACGGCTACAAAATCGCAGAGAGTTTTAGTAGAGGTCGAGTGCTGGTGAGCCAAACAGAGCCGAACTGTACAAAGTTAGTCATGGTCGTGCAAAGCAGCAACCTCGTACGTACTTTGGAGCTATACTGCCAGCCGCATCATTGGAACCCACTGATGGAAAATTTTTCAATCGTGAATAGGCTGCACGATAATGTGTTCGTTATGTACGAGAGGTACAAGCCTCATGATTTGGCGAGTCGATGCAGGGACTTTGTCTTTGTCAGGGCAGCAGTCAAGCGTGGAGAAAGGTTGTTTGTGGTGGAGAAGAGTGTTGAGCATCCTAACTTTCCAGAAGGGCATTCCATAGTTCGTGGAAAGATTAAAGAACGAGTTGTAGCTCTGATTCCTCATCCACAGGACCCCCAGACGGTGATGATGGTGATTCGCATGAACATCGACTTCGGAGGGTTTAACAGTACTGACGACAACATCGCAATGGCTGTGGCTATGCTCAAGCATGCGACCTGCTTCCGTGATTACTGTGCACAGAAAGAGTTGTTGCAGCACGAAATGACATCGCCATTATACTGCTTCAAGACGACTCATTCTGAAAAGTCGTTGATCTAGCAACGGGCGCCACTGAGAAGGATGAAGTCACAGCCACCCCATGATAACCCAGCACCTGTGCCAATACCCCACGAAATTCAGCTGATCGATCTGATTCAGGAATACTAGTCAGACCCACTCAACTAAACCTACCTGGATTTGGTAGTCAATAAGCAGAAATAGTTGGAACTGCCGCTCAAGCATCGATATACATTCGAAGTACAAGCAGAAGAAGGTCGCAAACATATCGCCGTCGGCCCTGGTAACTTTATCTTTCAAAATGGCGACTGGAAGATAAGCGAAGACGGTGAATTCGTATTTCTCAACCAGCGCATCATCAACGCTCAAAAAGATGTGCTCAAGTGGGTTGTGAGCCAGGTGTGCAGCAATCTTATTCGAGGCAAAAGTATCATGAACATGTCCATGCCAGTCGATATCTTCGACGATCGGTCCTTCCTCGAGAGAAATGCTTGCTGCTTCGGTTATGCGCCAATCTTCCTCAAACAAGCTGGCAAGGTTGATGATGAAGTGGAACAAATGCGGCTCGTCATGACCTTTATGCTCAGTCAGCCAACACTGTAACTTCGACAGTAGAAGCCTTTTAACCCGATCCTTGGTTAGACTTTTCAAGGCTTCCTGGGTGGCATACCGATCTGCTACGAACAAATTAGTCACCATCCGCCTATCAGTTCGTTCTACATGAAATGTCCAGAATATGAACTGTACGGCAACATCATCCCCTATGCGGAGGTTGGACTCAACAGTGGTCTCGGCGGAAACTCGGGTATCATTCACATTAAGTTTCCGAAGAATGATACGCACTTTGAGTGTATCACACCACCCTGCGAAATCACTGGACTAATTCTTGGAGAAAGACGGTTTAAGATGGTCGGGAAGGGCTTTGTCTTTTAACGTTCTCGTCTGCTCTTTGGAGAAGTGTCGATTGGCAAGGATAAGAAATACGTCTATCCTGCGACCCATAAGCTCAGCAGCGCAGATCTTACTGGTGGAGTTTTCCGAGTTAGCTCAGACTTTGTTAACCGCTTTCTGGCTAGCAAACACCGGCACAAGTTTGATGGGCTCACCCACAAAGACAAGTATGAGCAACTCAGTTAAATTTCCGGTTTGTGGAATGACAAGATAAAGTTTAACGGGCAGATATACAAATAGCTGATGAACCCGATTCCCTTCGTGGTGCGTTACTAACGGTATCCACTCCCCTCGAGCTGCAACTACCGTTAGGACGTAATCTACAAACGCCTGAAGAACCTGGCTGGTTCACAGTCGTCTAAGGAAAAGCTTTAGACCCTCCAACGAGCAGATAAGAAGCTGCGGCACCATTGACGTTTAACGAGTTAATATTTTACGAAATCGCCATGGACGATATTCGGGCGCTGGTAAAGCGCAATCACTAGCTGCTTTTACACCAGCTAAACCAAGCGCTTTAGCAAAAGAAGGAGGCATAGCTGCACCACCACCAGCAGCTGCAGCAGTGGCAGCAGGAGAAACAGGAGTATCTCAATGTCATCGAGAGGCTTCAAACTTAATTGGAGGAACTACGCCAAGCATGATTCGTAATAAGAAAGGCCGCGAAAAATCATACAGCTTTCAGCTATCCGCCGTGCCGAAGTCGAGGCCAGTGCTACGTGAGGAATCTAGCAAATTCTTCACCCTGTCAATCTTTATCGGGGTGTTGATCACCTTCAGCGGGGTGAATTCCGAGGTTTGGGAGTCAGGCTGAGCCACATCTGAACGTGGTTAGGGTGTGCTATGCAGCGACTAGAGTTCCTTACGCAGACCTAATAGAGCCTCGCTTCTTGCAGTGTTTTGCAATGTTTCCAAGCGGACTGGCTTAAAAGGCGACTGGCAGACCTTGACAGCGTAGATGTTCTCGGGAAGGGAGTCAGGCTTGATTGGTTGGGACTTCTTCTCTTGCTCGGCCTGAGTTTTTTCCTTACGCAGCTTCGCTCGAATTTCATTGACGATGTTATCAAACTTCTTCTTGAGCTTGGTCTTGCTGTCTGCTGACTTGACTCCTACCTCGATGATGTTGTAGCGACCTCCGGTCAGTTCCATATTCATCATCTCCAGGAGTTTCTAAGTTCGAGAACTACAGTACGATAGGTTTGTCCAGGTTAGGTCCCGTGTCGTGGCGCTTCACAAATTCAGTGATCCACGGCTTTAGCTTGATAAGTCGGTTGCGACTGTCGAAGAAGGCTCTTGTCTCGGCATCGAAGTAGCAAACCTACAGATGTTCAAGCCTGTAGCTTTCCAGCACAAACTGTTCTGGCTACTTCTCTTGGAATACCAGCTAGAAGGGGCACCCGCTGGCACGATGCGCCTTACAGACGATCTTAACCTCAAATGTGCCGTCATTGCGACGGGAAGGCATCCTCTGCTTGGAGTGGGGTGCACCTACCACCACCTCCGAGTCACCCTTGATAGAAGTAAGCTCGTCGTCAGTGTAGGAACGTGGACTGTTGAGGCTGGCTGGAAGCATTATTTGCTAAATCACTTTATAATGGTCAGGTAGGCAGCCTGTTATTAAAGGGTCACGGTTGGCGAGCACAAACCCACTACAAAAACCTGGTACAAGCTTGCCTGGCGGTCAGCACCCACTAAGCATCACCGCCGAAATTATTCGAAGAGTAATCGCCACGTCAATCAGTAGTTAAGTGCTCGTAACTAGATAAGCCCTAAAACAATTGCTAAATGCCCTGCTACCGCTTGCCGAAGACCTTCTGTCTCGTTTTACGAAGTTTCGCGATTGACAGAATTTCCAAGCCTTTTTTGGCGCTTATCAAACTTTACTTTGTATAATTTTGCGGTTTTCCCACACCAAGCATCACATGTCGGAGAACCTCAACCGTTCGGGTATGTCCACTCCGTTGCGCACTCCTGTACCCAGTAGACACTACCTGGGCACTGGCCAAGCCTACCATACGCCCCACAACGGCTCGCAACAGTCCCATTCACCCCATGTTGTGCATGACAGTCACTCCATCTCCAGCGACAGAAAGGGAATGATCTATGGTACCAACATCGACAGCCAAGAAACTCAAGCTAACCTCGAAAGATTTATTAGGGAGTTCGAGGTGCTGCTTACCTTTGAAGGTGGCCATAGGATGCCATCTAAAAAGTACTTCGAGGAACTAAAGGCTGTTGCCACTGCCGAAGGTCTGCATCCCATTCTTAACGTCTCTGCCGTCGATATCAAGGAATTCGATCGGGAGATGTACTATCAATTCATCTACTTCCCTGCTGAAATGATCTCGTCGTTCGACCAGACGATCCAAAGCATGTACCAAAGAATGTTCATCGATATGGCGACGGGTGTCAGCAAGGAGTAACTCGACAAGATGTGCCTCCGAAGGGACAGGATGATGGTGGGCATTACCGACCTCGACGAAGATTGCATCCTGCGTAACCTCGAACCCAAACAGGTGAACAGACTTATCAGCTTCCGCGGAATCGTCATTCGCGTTTCAGATATCCACCCCGAAATGAAGTTGGCGATTTTCAAATGTACAGGCTGCAACTTCGAGAAGTAAGTGAGGCTAGAGAATGCCAAGGTCGAAGAACCCAAGGACTGCGAGCGTTGTCGTAAGAAGAACACGATGGATATTCAGCACAATCTGTGCGTTTTCACGGATAAGCAGTTCGTTAAATTCCAAGAACTACCTGAAAAGGTCCCTGAGGGTGAGACTCCTCAAAGCATTTCAATTGTGTGCTACGACATGAATGTCGATGAAATGAGGCCTGGAGATCGAGTGGAGATTGTCGGTATCTACCGTGCTCAGCCTGTTAGGATGCAGCGCAGTCGCCGAACCATCAGATCTATCTTCAACACCTACGTTGATCTCATCTCTTCCAAGATTATCAAGGACAACAGGTATACCAATACCATTGGGGATGAAAAGATTGCTTTCAACGATGACCAACGCAGGGAATTCTTTAGAATGGCTCAGCAACCTAACATCGTCGATGAGCTGGTGAAGAGCTTCGCGCCTAGCATCTTCGGCAATGATGATGTTAAGAAGGGAGTGCTTTGTCAGCTGTTTGGTGGATGTGAGAAAAGGTTTTCTCAGTCCGGAAGGGGACGTTTCCGTTCTGATATCAACATTTGTCTGGTAGGTGATCCATCCACAGCTAAGAGTCAACTGCTCCAGCAAGTACACAAAATCGCTCCAAGGGGTATCTACACTAGCGGTAAGGGATCTACTGCAGTTGGTCTGACTGCCAATGTTCGAAAGGACCCTGAGACTAACGAGTACATCCTCGAGTCAGGTGCCCTCGTCCTCTCGGACAAGGGTATTTGTTGCATCGACGAGTTTGATAAGATGGACGATAACAGTCGCACCATTCTCCTTGAGGCCATGGAACAGCAAACAATCTCAATCGCCAAGGCTGGTATTGTGTGCAGCCTGAATAGTCGAACAGCTATTCTAGCTGCTGCTAACCCCGTCAACTCCCGATATAACCCCAAAAAGTCTGTCGTGGAAAATATCAATCTCCCTCCAGCCCTACTTTCCCGTTTCGACTTAATCTACATCATGCTTGATAAGGCTAATGAGGTGTACGATACCCAACTGGCTCATCACATACTTGGACTCTACAGCAGCAATACTGACAGAAAGGAAACAATGCCACCTTTCAGCAAGACCCTCCTCACCAATTACATCACCTTTGCCAGACAGGAGTACTATCCGCAGCTTACCGAACAAAGTTGTGCCAAGCTTTCCGATGCCTATGTTCAGCTTCGAAACCTCAACAACGACAAGAAGTCCATTACAGCTACTCCCCGTCAACTTGAATCCTTGATCCGTACCTCTGAAGCACTCGCCAAGATGCGTCTCTCCTCAACTGTGGAACCCGAGGACGTTGAAGTAGCCATCAATCTTATGCGCACTGCTATCAAGCAATCTGCAACGGATCCGCGCACAGGTCTCATCGACATGGACGTCATCGTTACAGGCAGAACTGCTGCTTCTCGCATTAAAGTCAGTACTACTTTCAACTAATATAAGATAAAATTTGCCAGCTAATCAAGCAGCACGTAGAGGCAAACTTAGGAAAATACCGCAAGGGAGTTCAATTCCAGGTAGTTATGGATGAAGTTACAAGGTTACTATCAAGTCCATAAAACCCCGAAATGGGCTTTGGTGAACGCTAACAGATTTCTGACCAAGATCTCAAGGAGTCGCTCCAAATTCTGTCTTCGGAGGGAATGCTAGATTTCTTTGGCAACAACAAGAACAAGCCAAATGTCAAGCTTGCCAAGGATCTTTACCCAGAAAAGTGATCGTCAGTGGATTCATAAGGTTTCGAATGATCATGGGAGAGCATAAGTTGGTCGATATCGGGCAATTCAAATCATGTTAATTTGGCCATTGCGTCTGTGATGGCGGGAGCGTTGTTGCGTTTGTATAGCTGGCATTTCTTTGGGATGGTCTCTCGCGAGTATTCTTCGGAATAGGTTCGCAGCCAATGGTCTGGTCAGCTGTTCCATCCTTTCAGCAGCCATAGCACGATGGATTTCCTTTTCGGACATATACCGGCCATTGCCCATTGACTCCAACATTTCGTTGAAGAACTGAACAAGCTCGTCAGCCGATAGCACCCCGTTCTTGTTACAGTCATACTTGGCAAAGAGGAGCTCCACCTTGGCATCAACAATCCGTTCCATTTCGGAATTCATTCGAAGAATATTAATTATTAGTAGAATCACAGAGCTAGCATGCCTCCCGCTAAAGAAGAAAATTACCCAGTTATAGGAGGCGAAGTGTAATTCGAGCCAACCTGGGTGGGTTTCAATGGTTGTGCTTGATGCATAGTTATTTGCTTTTGCTGCTAAGCTGATGTTATAAGTTTGGCTGCCGCTACAACAACCATGGCATTCGTCGGTAGTGGACTCAGCAACCTCGGCAACACCTGCTTTCTCAATGCCACACTACAGTGTCTCCTGCACGCACCTGCCTTTGTCAAGTTGCTCCAGCAGAAGACGCACAGCCGTCAATGCAATGCTCGAAAGTGGTGCGTATTCTGTGAAATGGAAAGGTTGTGGCAGCAAACCCAGCAGCACCAACCAGCACAACCTTCAGGATTGGTCCGTGGCTTACCCTCCCTCTTCAAAAAGGTACATCGCGGTCAATGTAGTTTCGACTGGGTAGACAAGAGGATGCACATGAATTCCTTCGCTATGTTGTGGAGGGACTACAGAAGGCTGATATTGACGGGTCGGAGAAGAAGCCGGAACGCATCAGGCAGCTGGTAGAAGCCTCGCAACTGTTCCGTACTTTCGGGGGAAAGATGAAAAGCTCGATCGAATGCCTGAGCTGTCATGCTAAGTCAGAAATCACTGAGCACTTCTACGATATGAGTCTCGTACGTTGCCGCTAATGCAGGAATGTCAGCAATCAAATAGCGTTGGAGATAGCCTTGAGGCGTTTTTCAAGGTGGATTTGCTATCTGGTGACAACCGCTATCGATGTGAGAAGTGCAAGAAACTTTCCAACGCCCATAAACGGTTCTTATTCCACAAACTGCCCCAGGTTCTGACCATCCAGCTGAAGCGCTTTACGAACAATCTGCAAAAGCTGGACAAAACTGTTAGGTATGAGCCAGCCATGAACCTGACAAAGTACTGCGATAATCAGCAGAAGCAAGTGCATTACTAGTTGTTTGGCGTGATTGTGCATGAGGGGAAGGGAGCGTTGAGTGGGCATTACTACGCGTACGTGCAGGCAGCTGACCTCAACTGGTATCGGGTATCATCAAATTGTAATGCAGATGGACGATAGTTATGTAGGTCGCAGCAACCTGCAGCAAAGCCTGCACCAGAAGAGTTACATCTTGTTCTACAGGCTGGTGCAGCAACAGGAACCCGAGACTAAAAATATCCAGATGGAGCTGTCGACTTAGAGCAACAACGATGAAGCCGAAAAACCAAAATTGTAAGCTGAGAAAAAGGAACCTTCTGAAGGTCTTACCAGCTCCAAGGTATTTTAAAAACGGCCAACAAGTGTGAACGGAGTTGTTCAGCTCGTTGAAAAGAAACCTAAACCAGATTAAAAACAGCCAGAGAAGCAACCTCACGAACTGCACAAATCAGCTGAGAAGCACATAATAACCCCTCATCTTCCTCGGCAGCCACCGCAGCATCGTCGAACCAACTCATACTACTAACAACTCCTCGAGAACAAAAGAAAGAATGCAGACATACTCATTCTCATGGAAAAGCACTTCAGCATTGAATACGAGTAAGACAAGGCAGCATAACCCCACAAGTTTGCGTTCGAAGAATGCAAGTAGCCCTCCTCCCGCTCGTCGAGCGAGGAGAGTCGGAAGCACTATGTTGCTTAGCATCCGCGTCCACTGAAGAGACCGAGATGCCCAAGCCACCAGAAGGCACTATTGCTGCTGCGCCAAAATAGTAGGGGTCTCAAGCGGAGAAAAGGAAATGAATCGAACCAAAAGAGCAAGCAGTCACGCTAGGCTTGATTATTTATATCCTGCAACTGTCGACTCCGACGTGGTATTGCTGGGCTGCAGCCGTTTGAGCCGTGTATGCTCAGCCAGCAAGTATTCCTTCTAGTAGGCTAACCTTGATTTTTCGAGGTGCTCGTGCTTGAGCTGCTGGGAAAGGGAAGTAATCTCAGACAGGCGTTGCTCGAGTCTTCCATCGAGCTATCTGGTTGCCTGTTCCTATTACTCCAGTTGTTGCAGCAGCTGCTCATGCTATTTGGCTTGCTCACGGGTCAACTGCTTGTACAACTAAATTTGCTGCTATCTGTCAATGATATCGGATTGCTAGTGAAGTAAATGCCTGACTCCCCTCTGGATGATTTCCTAAAAGCGGCGACGCTCCTTCTCCAACTCAAGCTGCAGACTGTATTAGGGATCCACCGACCACCTATAGACTTCATTGCTCAATGACCGATTGATCTGAGACTTGCTATCGATGCTCTTCAGCAATAATTAGCGCTGCTCTAGCAAAGCTCTGATGGCGTTGGTCTGCAACCGTGTGCGCCTGGCCATGCATTTCCTCCAGCATCGCTGAATAGTGGATGCTGCTATCACGATATTGACCCGAGGATTCTCAGGTTTGGCACTGTGCAGTTTACCAGTTTTAGTGCTTACTGGTTGCCTCACCACTGACTGCTTGATTTGCGAGACCACGTGATTACGTTTTGGGTTGGGCGGGTAGTTCTCCTTTTCCATCCTAACGGTGATGTATGGCTTAATTTATAGTGACAAGGAAATCAACCAAGTTACTCAAAGCTACTGTTCTGCGCTAGGATGTTCAAGGGGAGTTTGGAGCGAGCCACGTAGCTACTGCTTCTGCTCAGCACCGAATCGTTTGTCTTGCAGCGGATCGGTACTTCCCTCTCGTACTTATAGTTGAAGTGCGCGAGCTTATTCTGAAGGATGGAAGATGGGTTGCTCGGTGGGCAGTTGTTGCTGGTCGGTAGTCGAACAGTTGCTGCTTCCTCCTGCTGCAGCTCTTCGAGCTGCTGTTCGATGGAGAACTCAGGCATGTTGCTGGAACCGTTTCTGATAAGATCCTTGGTGAGTTGGATCTTCTTTATTGACATGTTCGATCTCTTGGCTTGAGACTTACCATGGTTGAGTCGAGTCTCTATATTGGCCGAAGGTGGGATGTAGAGTGGTGTGCGTGGATACTGCTGTTCCTGTGTAAGGAATACCTCCTTTAGTTCCTATCTGTCGATTTTGGTCATGATAGTTGGCTATGGGACAGAATCGTTTCTGGTTTGGGGATTTGCTGATGGCACCACCACGCTTCTCGTAAGTGAATCACAAGATTATTGGGCGACTGGTTGATCGAAGCGGCTTGTTGCTATCCGAGAATTTGTCTTGGGGGGTTTCTGAGGAGTTCTCTCAGGTGTGCCATGTTCGTACATGTAGAACATCTTGGAATGGTGCTCGTAATGCCGATCTATGTCACTCGCAGGGATGTTGCTGCTGCACACCGAACATTTCACACTGTGCAAAAGTTGTCTGCTCTCTACAATGCGTGTCTCGCAAAGCTCATACTACTTGGCTTGTATACTCTCTGACTTTGCAGCCGTCAGTTCCTCATGCACTGGTGGCCGAACGATCCGATATTCGACAACCTCATCTGGCCGTTTGATCAATCCCTGAGAATCTTAAAAAGAGCTCCTGCGTTGGACTAATTTCTCTTGCTCGAACTTGTCAAATAGCTATGGAACAGTGGGCCGCTGCCGCTTTGGTGTCCGAATTCGAATATCGAAACGAAGATCGACAAATTCGGTATTGTCCGGTGACTCCACTATAATTTCACGACGCGCAGGTTGAGATTATCTGTGCCGCATCGCTACCTCCAGGTTGCTTGGTGGTAGACTACTCAAGTAGGCCACAGTTGTTGATTGGTGGTGGTAAAGTGGTTCGTGATGTCTAACTTGCTCTGGCTCATTTTGTCGTCTAACTGAAACACTAATCGGCTTGTCATTGTTATTGGACCTTGACCGAACCATTCCGTTCTTAATGGCAACTGGACTGGAAGCCCGTCTTTTGTTAGCCTAGGCTGCCGGTTGCATTGTGATGCTGTAAGTGAAAGCCTACGTGAATAATTTTAATATGAAGGAAGGTACTGTTGCCACCCCAATAGTCTTATGCCTTGCTGTGCTTATATTATTATTATGAGCGAGGTGCTGCCCAATTTTGGTCGGCCGCTGGATTCCACCGAGGCAGAAGGAAACGGCTAGCACATTGAGTCGACCAAACAGTTCAGCAACCCTATCTGCTAACAGACCTTTGTGGCACTACCTAAAATATACGGGCTTAGACGTGGAGGTAAACGATCGCAGAAGCGAACTCATTACAATTAGCGGTTGTTTCGTCCGTGTTGTCAACGATAGTATTGCTAGTAGGACTCTCACGTGCACGAACATAGTCGATCCCGGAAGAACCCACCACCAACTATCCAGTAGCTGCTCAAAAAACACATAAAACCAGGAGTACCATTGACTCCGATAGCTCGCTTCACCACTAGCAAGTATAGTTCGCTGGAGCGTAACGAAGACCAGCGTACTTTCAGTCGCGATCGCAGTATACACAATCTGAGTACCAAACGTAAAGCAGTGATGCTGGACGACTCTTCGGTTTCGATGCAAGGCACTTTCAGTCAAAGCGATGCGAATTCTGTCAAAAATGGCAGGCGTCTGCTGGAGAAGATTGGAAGAAGGCACCACCTGCTTACGCCGGTGGATCATGAGATTTCCCACAAAGTGATTAGAAGACCCATGCCACCTATCGGGGGTACAGTTAGCGGCTCGAGTGATAACGAGGTGGAGATTAGTCTCAAGCATATTGACGCAGCACGATCAAGGTTGATCGAAGACGAATCCAATTCGCGAAAAACTTTGCAAACATAGCCTTCGTTTTCGAAGAAGTTACTGCATGAAGACTCATCAACCCAGAAGTTGCATGGCGATGAGCCACGCACACAAACCTTACAGGACGACAGTATGCAGTCTGAATCATCATTCGATCTGAAAGATGAAGTAAGCTTCCACAGCAAGAAACCCCAGAAGACCTATGCAGCTGAACAGGACGAGATTGAGGAGGAGGACGAGAACGAAGAGGATAACACCATAGAAACACCCCACAAAAAAGTCAAACGTAAGAACGCCGCAGTGCAGATCACCGAAACGAAGGAGGTGGCCACCCAAATGGAAAACTCAAGGATGAATCGAAGTGAACTAAGCTTATCGCCAGATGCGAACACCTATTTTGTTGAGCTTCTCAAAAAGGAACCGTTTGAGAAACTGCGGCAAAGCAGATGTAAAAGCCTGAAGAGCTCCACGACAGTCGATAAGTATAGTGTACCCACCAAAAACTAGATTCCAACTTTTATTGAGCGCTACAAGCCCATGGATGTCAGCTTCAGCCTCAAGGAACTCGTCAAATCGCCGAACTTTTCGATCGTACCCTACAAAAATGCGCTGTACTTAGGCGAATTCGTTGAGGGACAACGCCAAGGTCAGGGAGTATTCGTTAGTGAAAGGTCAATCTATGAGGGTGAGTTCCGAAACGGTCTCAAGACAAAAGGCATTGAGTCAACTAGCGAGGGGGTATACAAAGGAAGCTATGTCAATGGTTATCGGTAGGGTCATGGTTAGTTCCGTTGGTTCAATCAGGAGGTCTATATCGGTGAGTGGAAAAAGGGTTTGAAGCACGGGCAAGGTACTTGGAAGAGCAACAACGGGAGCTACTACAACGGTGACTGGGTTGAGAACCGGCAAGAAGGCCAAGGCATCCATATGCACCAAGGTAGTATTCCAATTTACTTAGGAACCGTATACCGCGGCGAGTTCAAAAATTTCCTGAAGCACGGTCAAGGCTAGTAGAAGTTTGCCAATGGCGATCACTACATCGGTTAGTACTTCGAAGGCCGTTGCAGTGGTCAGGGAGCATACACCTGGAAAAACGGAATCATCTATCGGGGTGAGTTCAAGTAGGGGATGAAGCACGGTAAGGGTATCTTGTCAGACGGCTAGACGATCTACGAAGGTAGCGAAAGTGATTAATAAGTAGTCAGGTTGTTTCCAGCAGGATCAGAAGGAGGGAGAAGGCTAGATTATCTACCGAGATGGTTCGAAGCTTCGTGGGAACTTCCACCAAAATTAGTTTGTTCGGGGTTGGCTTACCCAGCTTAGCGGATAGAAGGTGGAGGTTGGCGAAGGGACCCCCAGACCGTGATTGGTGTTTCTTTCAGTTCTCAAGAAGAGAGAATTTATAATGTATATGAGGAAACTAGTGGTCGTGGCATTGCTCACTCTCGCTCTCAGCCATCGATTGGTGGTGGACAACCAGCGTAAACCTCGTCTTACACTCAACGAAGAAACGTTCGTGGTGATAGCCACCAACGATATCCATGGGGCTGCTTACCCCACTCAACTCATTCGGTCGGACACTAAGGAGAAGTATACCTACGGTGGGCTGGCCACCATGGCAGGTATCATCGACATCGTCAAGAAGGAATATGGTCAAGACAACGTATTATACCTTGACGCAGGTGATCATTTCCAAGGCGGAATCGAAGCTAGCAAACTCGTGAGCAACGGCATGATCATCAACGAATTCTTCAATGCGGAAGGAGTTGCGACCACTGCCCTCGGCAACCACGAGTTCGACTTCGGACCTGATTTCCTGAACCAGTACTTGAAGAACAGCGTGAGTCAGTTCATGGCTGCTAATCTCTACAGTGAGGCTGACCAACCAGTTACAGCTTTCCTACCCAACACCAAACGTTCTCAAATGTTTACTCTGAACAACAACTTTAAAGTCGGAGTCATTGGACTCATCACTGTTGATACTCCCTCTACCTCTTCAGGGTTTACCCAGCACCTTTTCCCCGACTACAAATTTAAGGAGTATGCAGATATTGTGTATACTGAAGCCAAGAGTTTGAGGGCTAACGGTGCTCATGCGGTGTTAATTATGGCCCACGAAGGTAACAGCTGCCCCGGTCAGTCTATGAACCTATCAACTTGGAAGAAAACTACCAACCAAACAGCCTGCCCAGATGGACCGATGACACATATCCTCGACTTGCTGCCAAACGGTACAGTCGATGCGATTGTTCAGGGCCATCGTCACGAAATTGTACATTTTTATAAGAATGGTGTACCAATTGTTGGCAACACAAACGGTGGATTTTACTTTAACCTGCTCTACTTAACCTTCAACAAGCTCAACCGTAAGTTGGTAGATACAGCCATCGAAGGACCTATCCCTGTTTGCGAAAGAATCTTTACGAACCTCAAGCGATGCCCATATGTTGCACCGAAAGACCTTGCTGCTGCTGGCCAACTTACAAAATGGAAGTTCCACAGCCAGGATGTTGCTCCAAGTGATCGAGTGCAAGCACTCTTTAACGAGTGGCTCCCCCTCATGAAGCCTTACTTAGAAGACATTGTTGAGAACGATGTTTATCTCGAGGTCTCGAAGAGCAAAGAGACTGAATTGGGTAACCTCGTTGCCGACTTGTACTTCAAAGCTGGTCAGGGCAATGTTGATTTCTCATTAGTGAACCCTGGTTCGTTCCGCACGACATGGAACCCGGGAATGCTGCAGTACCAACACTTCTACAACATGTTTCCGTTCGAGAACAAGCTGGAGACTTTCGTTGTAACGGGCAGATAACTCAAGGAGATGTTTAAAATTCTCCAAGCAGGCAGGTACGGCTTCTACATTACTACTGGGCTAGTCATGACGGTCACAACGAATGAACGATCTCTCGTGGACATCATGACTAGCGATGAAGACGAAATAGTCGACGATGTGAACTATACCGGAATCACAAGCGACTTCCTCCTGAATGGCGGTGACGACATGAAGGACGTCATTGGAAAGATCTACACACCACGCAATCGAACTGAAATCGGCAATATGCGCACTACCTTGAAGGGCATTCTAGCCAACATGCAAGTGATTCGGGAGAACACACTGATCGACCCAGACCACCCAAGACTGGTGGTGATCGACAAGAAATCTCGAGCCGACTGATAATGACACCAAATTCATAGTAGCTACTTAAAGTTCAGCCGTGGCTTCTTGGACTGAAGTCGAGGATGGTTGCTAACACTGTCCTGCACTTCCTGTAGCACCTCAGCAAAGGATTTTTTGAGGCGCCCCTCTACAAACTTCTTGAGTACTCGCCATCGTTGCTTATTCTATTCGCTATTCTTGCCGTTGTTCAGCTCGAAGTTTATCTACTCCTCTGATTCGGGTTTCTGTCGCACAATTTGGGCGATGAGCTGCTAATCCTGCTATTTGGTGGTGGGGCTGAAGGCAATGTACTGCAGACCCACGATCTGGCGCCATTTGGTCCGGCATTCTGTGTTAAACGACAAAGTGTACGGTCTTTTGATTTGGTTGGAATATGGTTAGCGATGCCTCTCCATTTAAGTAAGTCAAAGTCAAGAGTCTTCATCACATCGAATTTGAGGGCTCCCATCAGTGCAGCAAGGTTATGGAAGACAAATGTGTTCGAGTTGTATTTCCGATTTTTCTTACGTTGCTCGCTTTCGGCATTATCGTGTTGAGGTGCCTCTTTCTCCAACGATTCCAGCACTAAATAGCATACTAATGTACCAGCTGTCTCGGCAAACTCATCGTCAAATTGCTCCTGCACCAATCTTACCAGCCTCACAGTTTCAAGCATACTCCAAAATGGAAGTTATGGAGTTTCGCTGCTCATCGAGTACATTTTGTCACGAACGTTCTCAGCCGTCCTGTGCAGCTGTTCGGCAATGGCCTTCCACTTTGGACCTAACTTATCATAAAGGACCCGCAACTCTTCCGCTTCTTCAACAGTCCACTCCCCTTTGTAGTTGTTACGGTTGAAGCGTCGCTTGACGAACCGGAAGCAGCTCTGTATACTGCGCCTTGGCAACACACTACAGATAGTACTCCACATACGCTCCGATCGTGCTGGATTGTCTTGGCTGGCAATAAGCTACTCCATCTTGCTCTTTGGAATGTCGTTCTAATTGCAGTATCGAACGATGCTATCGAGAAGCGCCTGCTCTTCTTCTGGTGAAAATTTCCCTTTCTTCTCATTCTCTATCTTGGAGTTCCAACGTTTGTCGGGATCATTGAGTACCACAACGGTTTACTAGAAGGTTACCTTGCGGTTGGCACCATCTGCCTCCTCGGAAGACAACTGGTCAAAGAGATTGGCAGCATCCTCATCTTCACTACTCTCCGAATGTAGTAAGGTGGCGTTTCTCGAGCGTACATTGGCTTATTACAGTCTGATTTCGGCCTTCTCTATCTTCCTGTCCTGCTTTGATCCTGCAATCGGTGATTTTTTTTATTCCACCACTTTTGGTTCAACCTTGTCGACATTGTTGACTCCAGAATCCACCTTCCTGGTCTCTTTGCGGATGGATGATTTGATTTGCTTGTGCGGTTCCTTTTTGATGACCTGAGTCACAATATCGTTGAGATCACTCCAATCGATTTCGACTGGCAAGCTCATATCAAACAACAGATTATATTGCATGTGGCAATCAAGCTGCACCGAAGTAGCGGGTCAGCACTGGAATGGGCGTGATATTTTCCAGCAGCAGAATTCCAATGGTGATGATGTTGATCATGAAGCCAGTTGATCGGAGAGGAGGAACCTTCACAGCAACGCTCAGAAGATATAACACGGCGAAGATTACTCGGGCTAACAAAAAGAGGAAAGGGAACAGTAGTGCCTCTTCGATCCTGGAGACACCTGAATAAGCAGAAGGAATACGTGCGACGAAGTGCAGCCAGTAAGCGTAGAACGAACCAAAGATGAGCCCCTGCTCAAGGGTATTGCTTAACAGTTGGTTAAGGCACTTAATGATTGGTGGATCAGCTCCATCGACTGGACTCTTTCCACTTAGAATCCTACATGTGGCCTATTGTGCTACCTGTAGAAGATGATGAGGATGACTAGAGTAAGCACATAGATTCCAAGGTAGAATCCCCAAGTGATGAACAGGTTCAGGCGCTCCTCCAGTGTTTTCAGCTGGGTGGTACGGAACAGCTTCTGCAAGCCAATTTCCTTGTTGAACTTGACACTGAAGTGGATGACAGAGAGTGCAGCTGCATTAACATCATCTTGGTACCCACGAGTGCAAGCAGCAACAGTACATAGGAGTGCCACTTCTTCATCAAGATATTATACGATTGCAATAGCCGCTTCTGCTAATAATCCGCCCAAATGTATTAGGACAAGCATTCGAGCTCAGTGTTTGGGGAGGATCAGGTGGATGAACTAACACTACCGTTTACGAGACTACGTTCAACCTAAAGGTCGGTGAGACAGGAGGCATCCACAATCATGCTTGACCAGGATTGGGTGGTCACTCGTAGCAAGATCGAGAAGCACAGTAAGGAAGTCGTGCGAGAACTCATCGATAAGAAGGCCAAGATCATCGCTTAGCAGGTCCAGCTCAACCGTAGCATCGTGTTCATAGTCCGAATGCAACAAAACCAACAGGAGGACCTCGATCAGTTGGTGTTAAGATTGCAGCACACACTGAACAGTGAGCAAAGTCGGGAGCACAAGATAGCAACACCAATCCAGCTATGCAGCTTCACGGATGTACGTCAACTGTTCCTGCAGCTGGAGGAGATCAACTTCGAGTACGCCAATCTTTCAGAAGAGGAACGGTCGCGACGGTAGGTGAGTGTGCTAGTCACCACCAAAATTGTTTCAATGGGTGCCGAGGACTTACAGCTGCTTGATCGGACATTCCGTATGATGAAGTACCAGCAGCTACTGAGGAAGAGCAGAATGAGGTTGGTGGTGGCAACGCATCACGATCTGAGCGACTACAATCTGATGCGGCTGAAGTGCAACATTGCTTACAGTGAACTGTACGATCCCAAGGCAGTGTTCTGCAGGTTTTTGCTGAAAGTATTGGAGGATGAGCAGCTGATGCTATACCCACCAAGAGAGGCACTACAGTTGGTTAGGCAGTTCGACCTCTACCCTCAAGTCTACCAGGAAGCAGTGAGGAGGATAATCTACATTGCTAATGTCATGAACAACAGGAAAGTCAAGTTCAAGCCAGTGCGCATCAGCAACCTCATTTAAGGACTGATGAAGGCACTGACTAAGTAGGATTAACTTTCCTAACAAATGGAAGCGAAACTCAATGAGAGGTTGATCTTCGCAATTCTGGACGATAGATAGGAGTTTAAACTTCCTGGACTAATCGTAGAGTCCTTTCATGCAGGAGAGTTTGACGAGAACATCGAGGCTGTCGTTGCGAGGTTGCACGAGGAATTCAGAAAACATCCCGACACTGCCAAGCTCATCAATGGAAGCTGTCCTATTGGTCATCTGAGGGTCTAAACCACCTATCTGAGAGGCCGCAAGAACGACAGAGTGTCACAACTTGAAGTACCAAAGTCAGTTGAGGGCAAATAAGTTATGCTCAGTCACCAGCTAAACAAGTTGATAAAGACAATCACGGCTGATGTCCGTAGCCAGTCAAAGACCATCCCTTGGAAGGAGTACAAGTTCTAACATCGAATTTGGCCAGATACCACAAAGATTATAGTCGAGGGCGCCCAGAATAGTAACTTGATCAAGGTACTATCACATACGACCAAGTGCATCGAGAAGCGACACAAAGAGACCCTGCTGGATAGCAGTCTCGATACCAAATAATACGCATTCTACGCATCTGTGCTGGACTATCTCGGACTAATTGAGTTCAGCAAGAAGCAGATCTAACCCACCTACTTCAACCAGATATTCGCTAGAGCCAACTTCCGCAACTGACAATATAGCTGTGAATGATCATTCCGTCATTGTTGGAGAAAGTTACTTGAGTTTGATGACGTTGTCGCCAGTTACATAGGGCTTAGAAGCCGTCGTGAAACATGGGAAGCCAGTTCCAAGTGTCTGGCGCCCGGATAGAGGACCCAACAGAGATTTCAGGTACAGGTTGGCGAGCTTGGCATTTTTTATGGGGAGGTCGGGTTGTTCAGTCCAAACAGCATCACCGTTTAACATAGCGTTGCTGATGTACACCCTCAGGGACTTACCGACCTGGCTAATCTGAGTTTCATAAGCCAATGGGACCGTAACACCTAAATAACCTTGCTTTGTACCAAGCAGCGTATCATCCCCATCTTGCATTTTTAGGGTACAATCCCACGAAGCAGTGACTTTGACGAGCTGGTATTGCGTATCGAACTTGACATCCCACGCGTCACCCTGAATGCCGCAAGTAGCATATAGCTTCGATAGCAGGTTTGGATATTTATCGAGTGCATCCGGAATGATGCTCTCCAGGTCGATGAGGTAGAACTGGAACATATCGGAGATGAGCACGGTTGAGTCTACCCGCATCTTCTGCCATTCAGTAGTAGTGGCTTGGTACTCAAACAGGTTTTGAACAAGTTCGAGGGTAATGAAGCTTGCTCTTTCTTCGGATGGGGGTTGGAAAGTGGACCGGCGGGTGCTGCTTGGACCCACCAAAGCCATGTCGTAGCCGATAGTGTTACCTTTGGAGCTGTTGAGAGTGGCTTTGGACATGCTCGAATTGAACTTTGCCGAGTACTTCCCAAAGGCGTAGTTGTAGGTATCGCCTCCGAAGGTATTAACAATGGTATCGTTTGCCGCGATTGAATCAAACTTGTCTTGGATGGTTCCGCCGATTGTGTCGTTAATTTCCTTGAGCATATTCTCTCCGGCGAGCTTATAAAGCGTCGAGTTGGTAACAGACTTGTCAGGCAACGGGTAAAAGGCATTGACGGCCAAAGTCTTTGGAAGTTCATACTTGAGGTTGGTGATGGTATAGACAGCTTTGCCCTTGGCTATAGCGAGTTTCTTTGTTGTGAATCTTTGTACTTTGGTGAAGTTGATTACTACATTGCTGAGAGTAGCATTGCCGATGCCCTTGTATTCTTTCGAGAAGGTCGAAGAGGTTTCTAGGTTACCAGCAGCACTTACTGTCAGCTTGATAGGTGAAGTTTACCTTGACGAGGTTATTATTCACGGTGATGGTATCGGGAGAGACTGAACTGCGATAGAGCAATCGTGTACACGCTGCGGTTGTTCCCATCAAAGGTAGCCTTGCCAGATATGCTGGTAAGCGAATACGTATACTTGATGAGAGTCTCAGTGACAGTGCTGCTGACATTGTTGGGTGCCACTCCTTGATCAGCAAAGGCTTTGGCTGAATCAATAGGGAGTATGTAGTCTGGATTGACTTCCCAGTAAAGCGGAGTTGGCTGTCCTAAGGCTACTGCGACGAGGAGTAGTAGCGAACAGAGCCGATGAGAAATCATATTAGTATAGGAACAGAAGTATCACCGGAGCAGCAGTACCTTCCAACCTTGGAACACTTTGGAAAGCAGGTTGGTTCTCTTTTGATCAAGAATCGTGCAGGTGAGAATCTAACATTGTTGGCGATTGGTAGACCTTTACAATGTGAGCACTCGCCAACCCAGTAGTGCCTTTGATTTCAGGTGCTGTTGATATTTGCGACGATATTGATACAGCTTTCGGAAGAGCGAGATGCTGCTGACGATCTGTCTAGTTTAGAGCAAGATAAGGTGCTTAGTATACTTCTCCGTAATGGCCTTAAAGGCTTTTTAGCTTTCTAGCCTGCATAGGTCGCGCATACTCCTGCAAAGCGATTGCTCAAACTGTCGCCTCAAGTTCCGCTGATTGAAGTCCATCGCGAACAGTTACTCAGCTTCATCTATCGACCGCACTCTAAAAGTATTGTCATTCGAATGGTGATGGGCTTCCTAGAGAAATCGCGATGAGCCTACGATACACACGACCTCGAATTTGACTAAGCAACTTCGACTGTATGCATCGTTAGTCACCAGCAATGAATCGCTCTCTACGTAGTTCAGAAGTGACTGCTCTCTTATCTTGATCAATGGGTTCACAGCTTTTAATCTCAGCAGCAACGCTTGCTGCTCGACGGACATTTCTACAGTTTTTACGACAGTTAGGCCTCCTATGTTGGATACCCAGTGCAGCAGTTCATGCAGGTTGTTGCTTTGCACCAACGGCGACTAGATATAAACCTCTCCTTTCATCGGCTGCTCTGTATTATAGAATTTACTGTCTTCGAACCTTCTCTATGAGCGAAGCCATCAAAGTCGTTGTAAGGGTACGTCCAATGAACTCCAAGGAAACTAGTGCGGGGTGCCAGTCAATTGTGCATATCCCCGAAGGCGAAAGCCAACTTAGTATATGCAAACTGGGTGATAGTGATGGTGCCAAATCCTTTGCGTTCGATTCAGTGTTCGGATAGACTAGTCAACAAGCATTAGTATACGAGAGGACTGCCTTTAGACTGGTGGAGAGTGTATTGGAGGGCTACAACGGAACTATCTTCGCTTATGGGCAGACAGGCTGTGGTAAGACTCATTCCATGGTTGGTAAGCTGGACGATCAGCACCTGCATGGACTCATTCCTCGATCATTCACACACGTATTAAAGGCTGCAGGAGACGCTACCTCGAAAGAATTCCTCATCAGATGTTCTTTCATGGAAATCTACAATGAAGAAATTCATGACCTACTAGGTGAGGATACCAAGGCGAAACTGGACATAAAATAAAGCCCTGATAAGGGGCTATTTGTGAGGGATCTATCGATCAACACTGCCAAGACTTATGATGAATTGATGGTATTTATGGAAGTGGGCAACCGCAATCGATCAGTTGGTGAGACATTAATGAACAAGGACTCGTCCAGGTCGCACAGCATGTTTACTCTGTACATCTAGTCAGTAGAGAAGGGACCAAAAGGGTAGGATCGTTACGTAGCTGCAAAGTTGAATTTAGTGGATCTAGCCGGTAGTGAGAGAATCAGCAAGACCGGTGTCACTGGAGATCGGCTGAAAGAAGCTCAGAAGATAAACCTCTCCTTGAGTGCACTTGGCAACGTTATTAGTGCACTCGTTGACGGAAAAAGTCATCATGTCCCGTACCGGGATTCAAAGCTCACCCGACTCTTGCAAGATAGTTTAGGTGGCAATACGAAGACAGTGATGATTGCGAATTGCTCGCCAGCCGATTACAACTACGATGAAACTTTGTCAACTCTACGGTACGCTAGCCGAGCGAAATTCATAAAAAATAAACCGATAATCAACGAAGACCCGAAGGATGCATTACTGAAGCAATATGCCGACGAAATCAAACGGTTGAAGAGCATGCTGGATAATGTGGGAACACACCCTCATCCACAATACCTGCAACCAATCGAACCGAATGTGCACAAAAAACTGGACAACGATGATCATCGCAGCCTTCTCGAAGCTAAGTAGCTTGAACTGCAGGAGGAGGTAAAAGAGCGAAGACGGCTCGAATAGCGAATCAAGGCATTGCAACACCAGACAGTGGAGGGAAGCAACACACATATCCAACCCGAGGAAATCAAAGACTTGGTGGAGGCCAAAGAGCACTTGGAGAAGAACCAGTCGGTAGTGCTCCGCCGGTCGGGAAGCATTGAATACTCAGAAGAGATCGTCCCGAAGAGATCGACATCAGAACAGGTAGAGGCATACGCCAAACTGAACAAGAAGCAGAAACAGCGCATTAAACAGCTGGAAAGAGAGATCCTCGACGCGAACAAAGAAACCTTCGCTGATAAGGAAGTGTTGTTGGATGAGGTGCGTACCCTCTTGAACGATTTTAAGCTCAACCGTGCCATACTGGAAATGCTGCTCAGTCGAGAGGAATTAGCTACACTACAGCGCAATGCAGTTTACAACGACGAGAAAGAGTTTTATGAGTTAGCAAGGTTTATGATGAAGGAGAAACGATCAACGCTCCCAAAACTAAGCCTGACGAAGGGTAGTAGCAACCGACCTAGCATCAACGGTGACCCGCAGACAGAGCCAATTGAACAAAAGACCAGTATAAAGTGCTTGCCACCGAACACCAAGGAACCGAGCATCAGAGACTCCTTTTGCCTGAACAACATTATCAAGGAGGCCAAGTAGAATACCCCTACTGTAAACGCCAGCCTGCGGATCGACCGGGGACATAAGGTCTCGTTCAGCAGCTTCGGCCGAGCAAAGTGATAAAATTTAGCATGCGCTCTTTCCACTTTGGTTTTGCCAGGGCCTTGATACACGTTAGACATTGTTGAATGATGAAAAGTGACATCATAGTCTGCCTCCTCTAATGGTATTAAATATTCCAATGGGTAATGAAGTTAGTGAGGAGATGGCTAATCACCAGGACGCTAAGTCTTTCCAGGAGTTTCTGAAGGAGCGAAAGAAGAAGCAGTCAGAGCAAGTGGAACGAAGCGAGAAGTATAACTTCAGCCCGGAGCTGGTACCAGTGAGATTTTATTACAGAAATGGCGGAGCTAGCTGGTAGCATCCCTATAGCAACTATCAAAGAGGAAGTGCTTTGAGGAGCTTTGCCAGGATATGATAGAAATCGTCAAGAAGATCAAGATTGAGAACTACATCAAAGCTATTTCCATCCTCAGTGCGATGAACAGTCAGGAAGTGCTCGAGCTCAGTGGGAAACAAGTGCTCAAGGAATCCTTTAACTTTGACACATGCAGACAGAGCCAGCACGTATTCCTTGATCTTGGGCCCAAGTTCAACGGTATGGACAAGTAGTCAGTCTCGACGGAGTACAGTTCGACTGCAGGTTCACCTGAAAAGTCGAAGAAGACTAGCAACAACCGCAAAGGGCTCACTGCCATCCTCGTGAGGGAGTTTAATCAGTCATACCATCCGATCAGGCAGCTTAAAGAGGCGTTCGCAATGATTTTCCAAATGAAGTATCGCTGCCGACTCAATGAGATGACGCCGTTCACTGAGGAGAAGAGGTAAAAGCTGCGAGAAGATATGCACACCGACCTACGCTTCTACTGTTAGTTCCTCACCAATGGTTGTGCAATCTACCGAAAGTGGGTGGTCAAGTACTCCAAGATCAAGGATGAGAAATACCCAAACTTCATGAAGGGAGTTATTATGGACAGCCTGTTTTCAGGGCCGACCATGCATAACAGTATATTCCCGATTTTAAAGGAGCTCAGCGAAGAGCCAGTGAGGCTGATGCTGTCTCACATCCGTGACAATATGGGGGTGGACTGTTTCCACATCAACCCATAGTTGCAAATAGAAGGAAACTTCGTCCTGTCGCTACTCACTCTTGAAGATATCGATAGAGTGACCTCGCCGAAACGACTTCTCGATACACTCGAAAATCTGAAAGAGCAGATTTGCAACGATATCGACCAATACCACTAACTGTTCAAAACCAACAAGAGCTACAAGATCGATGGCGATAACCTGTTGGGAATTTTATGTTTCTTGCTATGCAGGATGAAACCAAAGATGCTGGAGATGTACACCCAAATCCAGCTCCTCCTCACAGTCTACGGCGACAGCGTCAACACAATCTTTGAGTCGGCCAGCTACATGGTAACGGCCTTCCAAGCCAGCTTCGACCACTTTTCCAGCGACGAGTTCGCAGAAGACAATCACTGATAATATGTCCACACTTCTCAATTGCAACCATCATTTGGTCAATCTTTCAGTACTGCGTTGCTCTTCGTGAACTACTCTTCCTTCATTATTCTGCGGTATATCTTGTCGAGGGCCACTCTTCGCTACTACTCCAGCGCCACATTCCGACGAAAGGTTACGCTCACTATCTGTCCTGGCATCAGATCCTTCGGAAGCAGGTATTCGTACACTTGCATGCTGTTGAACTCGTCGTCAATAAGTGTGACAATGGAGTCCTCCACGTTGCCCATCGTGAAGTTGTACGTTTTCTATTCGACCTGCGGTTCCTCCTAAACTGCCTAAGTGGGTTCTGGTGGGGCCTACTCTCCCACCTTTTTGTTCTTCTTAAACATCTATTATAATGAGGAATGCATGCAGCGTCATCGTTCACTTTCTGCCGAGGTAGTTGATTCCTTGAATCTCCAGAATGCCATCCTCAAAGTGGATCTTTGCTTCGGGGATGAATTTATCGAGAACCTCAAGCATGCTTTTTGTGTGGTCCGATTTATGGCTCCCAATACGCAATTTGGAAACACCGTCTGCAAGTGCCATGTAGATGATTAATTGGTCTTGGTGGAAGTCGTCGAGACAAGCTTTGCTTGCAATTTCATGTTTTAATCTCGCAAGTACCTGCTACTCGGTAGCAGGTTCGCCCACAACACTACAGTCCCAAATCACATTCTCGTTGCGGAGGATGCAGCCGATTCCATAGTTGTCGCCTTTTGTGCCAGGGGTCAGCTCTATTTTGATTTCAATGTCGAGGTCAAGTTGCTAACCGAAGGCTTATCTCATCATCTTCTTGATGCCTTTCTTGAGTTCGACGTGAGTCTCAGGCAAGTTGTTTTTCTTTGCATAGTAAGTGATGATGATGTTGGTTGGCGCTTCAAATTTGACCATTTCAATCGGGACAAGCTTCTTGCACGAAACGTTGTAGGTAATGCTTCCTCCACCTTTGGGATAGTAGCCTTTCTTCACCTTTTCGAGTCTAACTTCGACTCCCATTTTCGCCATCAATGGAATCAGGCAAGTGGTAAAGCTTTCCAACGGAGGGCTCTTGCTAACGTCAGTACCGCCCTCCACGACCATATTCTTCGTAAAGCCAAGCATAGCAGCGATGGGTATGAGCGATTGCAACATCAGTGTACAGCTAGAGCTTGTATGCGAGCTGATCTTTTCGATGTTGGGCACAGCGGGTTCGTAGTGCATCTAGCTGGAGCCGTTTGCAGGTACTTTGACACCTGGCATGAACGGGCCAAGAATGGCTCTGAGCTGATTGTTGATTCCTGGGTTGGGCCTGTTCTTGCGGATGGAGTGGATAAAAAAGGGTTTCTTGAGGATGATAGAGAGCGCCAAACATGACCTGATGATCTGTCCACCTCCTTCGTAGATGCTGCCGTCAATGACGATCTTGTCGGGTTCCATCTTAATAAAAGAAATATAGCTACTGACGGAATATGAGAGTGAAGACGAGAGAGAGGGTCATTCTGAATAAAGATTCCTCACGTGAATCCTGAAGCCTTGCCTATTGTCCCAATAGTTAGTTCTTGAGTTTCGAGTAAATTAGTGATTTGATAAGTCACTGAAGATAGGGTCTGAAGCAGCTTCCGAATGTGGTCCTTTACGACTGCTGAAGGTTGTTTCGTATTCATAACTCTTTATAAGTCTTGTTGGCATGTCTACAACCGTTTGTTTGGCTCTAACAACACACAGAAAAGTATTAAGCGTAGAACCTTTGTGCACTCCTCGCGCTGATTCAGGTTGTGCTCCTCAGTGGAATGAAATTCGTTGAGAATTACGCCGCCCTCTGACTCAGCAAAGCACCAAAGAGTCCTTTCGGCCGTCTCCCTTTTCATTTGTTTGAGAATTGTCAATACAGTCAGTCTCACCAAGGAAATGCTGTCTTGACTTTCTTGAATCTTGAGTAACTTTCTGCACATTTTGTCGGTCGAAAAGACTGTTATTCGAACTATACTGCCAGCTAGGCTGTGGTCGATTGGTTTAATGGCTGGCTCGAATAATTTCTACCTCAACCGGATGATGTGGTGAGTGTTAACGTAGGTGAATTTTTGAGCAGGGTACGATTTTTAAGTTTGGAAGTCGGTAAACTGCTAGACTTGGGGCTTCGTTACAAATATGTCTTCAGCTCTGTTCCCTTGCTCTTGCCGGAGTTGCTACTTCTTGATTTGGGTAATCTTTCGAACTCCTGCAGTGCTTGCACTACAACTCAGAATCTCTTTGTAGTGCGCAAAAAAGTCTAGTAAACTTTGATTAGCCTTTACCGTGTCCTTCTGTGATCGGTACTGCCGGTGCTTTGAGGTGCCTGGCCTTATAAAGATACTCTTTGGTTATTCTGTCTTAGCTTATTGCTTGCTCATCGCTCTCAGCTCGTGACTGATGGAGTGTCTATCGACGGTGCTGTACGGACGGGTCATGGAGCATCTCCTAAACTCTGCTTTTTTTTGTTGCGAACTCTGGGCATCACGAGAGTATGTTGCGAGGCTGAAGCGGGTATTAACTGAATCGACGAATTGGGCTACCAATACTAGACGAGAATGGGCGAGTGACAAGACTCATTCGCTCGAACCGATTGAAGGAGGAAACGTCTTCGAGGTTGTCCAGTTTACTCATGATGTGGTAAAATGTCATCTGGAATAGAATATAGTAATCGAATTGCGTCAAAAGGCATTGGGAAACTGAGTTGAAGTGGTTCCTGATTTCAACGGATTGTTCAACTGGCTTTCTTGCATTTTTGGAAGTCCTGAAACGCCCTGAGAGTGGGCAAGCATATCGGCCAAAGTTACACGACCGTTCGCTGAGCTTGATAGTCTGCGCACCAACAAATATACACTCTGCGGTTTGATGCTTGCTCCGAGTTTTAGTTGGGTTTACCTTGTGAAGTCGTACAGATCTGCGTACCCCTTGCTATTGAAGTCTAAGAGATCGTAGAGTTGCTTGATTTGGGTCTTTGTACAGGCTTCAAATAGCTTGATAAAGGTAGCTTAGGCTTTGCCGTATAGTGCAACGAAAGCCGCAGCCGTGGGAACGACGATATTTCCATGGTCATCGACCTTCTTCAAGAAGGGATCGAACTCTTCAAACGACACTTCCAGCTCTTTCTTCGGTAGTAACTACTCGAGTTCCTTGAGTGTCTGTTGCTGCTTTTCCCGTATACTGCTGTTCCGATTGCAAAGGATATTCTTCATGCAGATAAGCTCATGGTCCAGAGCAATAAGTCCGCTTAATTGTGTGAAAAACGGGGATTCAGTACTGGCTGATGACTTCTCTGAAGGTGCCTCTTTGGCAAAATGCGGAGAGTCAGGGCCACTCCAATTGCTGCTCACAGGTGAGTCTATCTTCATCAGTTTCAAGCTGAATGGACTGTCGGAGGTATATAGTGAGTGCTTCTTCGGAGTAAAGAACACCTTTGTGGAGGTGGTTTGTGGTTTGGGTACTGCAATGGGCTTTTGATTTGTCAATGGCTGCTTCTTCGCAACAGATTAACTCCCACCGTTATGAATGTTCTCCTTCCCGAAGAAGGCCTTAAGCTTTGCTGAGTCCTCCGGTTGACCTGCTCGCGGAGATAACTCCATCCAACCCCACCGGATATTTTTAATGCTAAATTATAAGCAAGATTTCGATCAATTTCATGACATCGCTGTCTCAGAGCATGACTTCGCTGCTTCTACACCTGCCTTTCAATACTAAACTACCTTATATTTCCCCGATGCTCGCCCATATAAATATCTAAACAACAATCAGATGGAAGCTAACGAACCGCTCAGCCACTTTATGTACCCTCGCTGCGACATCAAGGAAGCAGACGCAGTTGCCTGGGTAGCTGTCGATCCCAAGAGTGATCTAGAATTCTATCCCTGTAAGTTCCCAGAACTTGAGGACGACCAGGTACGCATTAAGATCCTCCACACCTCAATCTGCCACTCTGATATCATGACAATCAGAGGTCATTGGGGAAACACAGACTATCCTTGCTGTCCAGGGCATTAAATGATTGGTGAAGTCACCCTGCTTGGCAAGGATGTCACTACCCTGAAGAAGGGTGATGTAGTAGGGGTCAGTCCTGTTCGGTGGAGCTGCATGAAGTGCGAGAATTGCTTGAAACAAAGAACAAACCTGTGCGATGATCGGGTTTACCTCTATGGTGGTGAACATTCGGAGGCTACTGCACTCACGTTCAGATTAATCACCACTGGGCTTGGCCTGTGCCAAAGGACTTGAAACTCGAAAGCGCACCACCGATTCTGTGTGCTGGACTTACCGTATATGCACCATTAAGGAGGCACGGCAAGGCTGGAGATCGATGTGCGGTTATTGGTATTGGTGGACTCGGACACCTCGCAATCCAGTATGCCAGTAAGATGGGAATGAAGGTGACAGCTTTTACTACTAAACCTGAACGAAAGAATTAAATGCAAGCCTTGGGAGCTACTGCTATCTCTCACTCAATCGACAAAGAGAGCCTCAAGAGCCAGGAAGGCAACTTCGATGTTGTCGTGAACACTTTATTCGTTTAGGATAGCGAGGTGTACAAGGCCCATCAAAGACTTACCGCTCCAGGAGGCGTATACATAGGGGTTGGGGCTCCCAACACAAATTGCTTGTTCCCTCTCGAGCACGAATACCTATCTAAGAACCAAATCAAAGTTGCCGGAAGCAACGTAGGTACGTAACGCCATTAATTCAGCATCAATCGAGGCAGGATGCGACACCCTCAGATTTTCGGCCGAGTATAACGTAGAGCCAGTCTGCGAGTACTACAGCTTTGAAGACTTTAATAAAGCACTACGTCGAACCGAGAAGTAAGGACCGAAGTTCCGATGCGTTGTCAATGTCACCGATTGGGCAAAGAAGAATGGCTTTGATAAGTGATAAAGGGAAGTCGATGAGCGTGTATGATAATATCAAGATCGAGGGAAGCTTCATTTATAGCAGGGAACAGCTGAGTTTGAATTTATGATTTTAAGGCACTCGATTGGTCGAGCAAAAGGATTCGAGGTGTATGGGGAAACGCATCATTCAAAATTGAGAAGAACCCAACCATAGTATCTGCCCACTCCACAATTCACAACATTAGAGAGGCGAACAAAGTAAATCAAAATTAAGGAACCAGGAGTTCCAGGTGGTCATAGAGGTCCCAAGTTCCCTCGTTTCGTGGCTCATCTTAAGCAAGGTTGACCATCACCCAATTTTCTTCTCCGAATCGGTCAGCATTAAGAAAATCTTGAATGCTGCAAAGCGGCAGTTGCTCCATCGGACTTCCGGGAGCGTCTTCACTTTGAGTCTCATCGTTCATTTGGGCACACTTGGACTTGGCTTCTTCTGTTTTTTTCCCTTCAAGTTTTATTTCCCCACCATATATCATCTCTTGAATATGTGGCTTTTGTAGCATCTTTTGGTGATGGCTGCGGCACTGAATTGGCGAACGGGTGGTAATTACCGTCGCCATTTGCTTAAAGGCCTTCATATTGCGAGTGTTGTTGCGTGCCAGCAACTCCGGATTATTTTGAACAAACTCTAGGTAAAGCTTCTTCTCGGCTACTTTCCATCGTCCATTGCACTGCTCAACACCCTCGCTAAC
>ERZ724508.55-NODE-55-length-73270-cov-6.275476_pt1 | contig 73270 bp, 92 predicted proteins | sample MGYA00376041_ERZ724508 | MGnify/ENA primary metagenome ERZ724508 (study PRJEB28724, sample SAMN07190887) | wastewater metagenome | isolation source: effluent of sewage treatment plant in Hong Hong | place: USA: Christiansburg, Virginia | collected 2016-03-01 ...
AGGAGTGGAGGGCAACACTTCGGTGGTCTTAATGGTCTTGGAGTCACTGACAACCTAGTTGGTTGTTGAACCTGGTTCCCCTGGTATAACTGTGTTTGTTTTTGTCGTTTCTTCCGTTTTCGTTTTTGTCGTTATTTCTGCTCTTGGTGTTCCTGGCATAATATTGTCAATTATTGTCGTTGTACTAGTTGTTTATATGTATTCCCCTCTTGTGGTCTTGTTTCTTTTCGGCATTCCTACAGCATCCTCTGATGTAATTTCATATCCTTCTGACTCAGTTGGTTTTTCATCACTACTGGCGCTTCTTGTTGATCTCACACACTTTCCCCTTACACTGGGAATATAATTGGTCTTGCATTTCTTGCATTTCCCATTTGACGTGTAATCAACACAGTTTTTATCTTCCTCGAAGCATTGGTTGTTAATCACCACAAAACCATCGTCACACTTTAGGCATTGGCGGTTCTTTGACTTCGTACAATTGCTGATCTTACAAGCCTTGTTGACAAGCTGATATGGCTTCACGCATTTTGTGCATCCATTTGCATCGTACTCAGCACATCCGTCGATCTTGCAAGATTTGTCCTCCTCGAGATCGTAGGTTTGGTTACATTCCTTACAACCGTCTACGTCCAAAGTTTTGCAGCCCTGAATAATACAGGCGCTGTCGATCATTTTGAAAGGTCGGGAGCAAGCCTTGCAAGTCGGGCCATCGTAAATGCATCCGAGTTTGGTAGCTTCACATTTACCTGCTTCATTGACGAAGAAGCCGGTTAGGCATTTCTTGCACTTTCCATCCTTGTTTATCTGAGCACAAACGGCATCATCCTTGACGCATTCTCCATTTCCATCAACACTGAAACCTTTGTTGCATTCTTGGCATCTTCCCTTGTAATTCTTTGTGCAATTTACTAGTTTGCAGATACCAGCTTGGAGAAGGTATGGCTTAATGCACTGCTTACAACCTGTCTTGTCGTATGCAATACATCCATCAATGGCGCAGATAGTTCCGTCCATTTCGAATGGCTTGGTACATTTTTTGCAGGTACCGTTGGCATATTCATTGCACCCAGCCTCAACTGGATGGCAGTGACTGTCCTTACCTATATAGAAGAGCGGAGCGCATTAGCGGCAAATGCTTCCGACAAAGTCAACACAGTTGATCGTAGACTTGACACAAAGGCCGTCCCTGATTCTGAACCCTTCAGCACAAAGGACGCATTTTTTGTTGTTGGTCTTAAGGCAGTTGGGTAGTTTGCAGAGACCCTTGACATTTTCGAATCCAACATCACAGATCTTGCAGACTCCCTTGTCCTCTTTGACGCATCCTTCGACTAAACATTTGCCAGATCTGAGCAAATATCCGCTTGAGCAGGCAATACACTCTCCGTGATTGTACTCAAGACATCCAACATCGGCAGGGTAGCACAAACCGTCAACTTTCGGGTAGAATGATTGGGCGCAATCGTTGCACCCGAACTCACCGAGGTTACGGCAGTTAGTGATGGTACAGATATTTCCTACTAAGGAGAAGGGCGAGTAACATTTTTTGCATGTCGAATTTTATTGGTTTGAGCAACCAATTATCTTTGCTGGGACACATTCTTTTCCAGCAAGTGAGAATGAAGCTTTGCACTTAAAGCACTCTCCTCGACTATTGTATTCCATGCATCCGTTGACAGCTTGTAGGCATGCCCCCTGCCTCAAGAAGAAGTTGCTGGCGCAATTCTTGCATTGGTCAGCATCCTTGGATATGCATCCAGTTAAGAAGGCTTGGTTGCAGGCACCGTCCTCCAAGAAGAGGCCGGGCCTGCATTCTGAACACTCTCCGTGATCATCAAACTTCAGGCAACACTCCTTCTTATCCCGCTCATTGTAGTTGCATGTGCCAGTAGGGGTGAGCTTGTAGTTGAACTCGCATTCGGCACACTTCTCTGATTCGGCGTATCGATAGCAGCCCTCGATGTATGTTACGGGCGTGCATTTTTTGTCGTTGGTTCGAGCCTGACCGGCTCCGCAGTCTCCCAGTTGCGCACTGACAACAAGGAACACGAAGAACAAGGGTAGAACCCTGCTGAACATCATGGATTTTAATTATAGACCCATGGAAGCTGCTTGGATTTCAGCTTCCGAAATCTTCGAATTTTCAAACAGAGTTCCTTATTAATTTTAATTGATTGTCGAACACGCTCGAATGTTCTCTCGCAAACTTCTATTCCTCCCAAAGGCTATGCTAAGGTCACTGTCCGTTGAGACCGCCCCATGATTTCAAGTTTGTTAAGTAGTGCATAGTTTTGTTCGAAAATTGGGTATGAATCAGCCAAAATGCCATCGTTTAATTTTATTCGAAGAGATTCGACGAAGCAACTACAACTTGAATATAGCTAGCAGACAGTTCTTGACCCACATGCATCAATATCGGTGTTCTGACAAGGCTTCACTGTTATTCCTGCGATTACAAAGCGCAACAATGTTGGAGTCATCTGTTTATTGTTATCAACAGTCAAGCTAAACTAGGTTGTGTACCGCGTCATCGTAATAATATTACGCCATATGGAGCCGCATATCTTAGAAGAGAGAGAAGACGAGACAATTTACATCAGCAGCGAGGGGCTTCAGAAGCTCATGAGCAACTATCGACCACACCACGAGGGTGAGGGCGTTAGCTGGACGGCCGACTATCTGACAGAGCTGCCAATCCGAATGAAAAAGTATGGGCCAGGATCAGAGAAGCCTACAACCCTTATCGAGGAATTTAGGAACATAGTGCAGCTCCACGGGGACTGGCCAGCACTCTCAAAGAAGGTCAGCGGCAAATGGGTACGTCAACTATCTTACGTAGATCACAATCAATTATCGGGAGTACTTCGAAGAATGCATAACGTTTGGAAGGTCACTTATTGAGCTGGGTTGCCACCTGGCAGCAGTCAACATCATCGGATTTAATTCACCAGAGTGGGTGATCTCGTTCTTTGGCAGCTTGTTTGCTCGATGCTTCCCAGTTGGAATCTACACTACTAACAATGCCGCCAGCTGCCAGTACATTTCTGATCACTCCGAATGTGCCCTGGTCGTGGCTTAGAATCATATCCAAGTCCAGAAATACATCCCCTTGCTCAAGAAAGGAGCTATTAAAACCATTGTGATCATCGCTGAATCCAGCATCAACTACAACACAATGGAGGGAAGGATTATGCTGTGGAAGGACTTTATGGCACTCGGTAAGCGCGTTGAGAAATCAACAATTGAAGAAAAGATGAGCCAAGTTAAACCTGGCAACTGCTGCACTCTGGTTTATACCAGCGGTACCACGGGTATGCCGAAAGGAGTTATGTTATCCCATGACAACTATACTTGGACCTTTAAGGCAGCATCTTTACGGAGACTTAAGCATATTGAGAAAGATATCACACAAATGAGAATTGTCTCGTACCTACCACTTTCTCATGCTGCTGCTCAAATCCAAGATGTTACAGGATCCATGATGGAAGGTGCTCATGTGTACTTTACAGATGAAGGGGCTCTCACTGGTACAACCCTATCGGATTACCTCCGAGAGATCAGACCGTAAAATTTGGGGCTAATCTTAGAACGATATTCTTTTCAGTTCCACGAGTCTGGGAGAAGATTGCAGAAAGGCTTCGTGAAATAGCTCGAACTAATGGGTGGCTGGTTACGAAGATCGCAAACTGGGCAAAAGAAGAAGGCTAATAAGGTTACATTAACGCCGCGCAAAACAAGGCAACATCATTCTCATATAAGGTTGCTAAGTTTCTTGTGTTTGACAACATCCGAAAGGCAATCGGGCTCGATCAGGCTCTTTACCTCATCTTTGGAGCCGCTCCCCTCGCACCTGAAGTTAGAGAGTATTTCGCATCTCTTGGAATGCCTTTAGTCAATGGTTATGGAATGAGTGAATGTTCTGGACCACAATCCATGACTGACCCAAGCACCCTCAAATTCAACAGGGAGTTCATGAGGGAAGCAGGTACAGCACTCCCAGGTACCGAGATGAAGATTGTTCCTCAGGCGCCAGGAGATAGCGATGGAGAAATTTGCTATAGAGGTCGGAATGTGTTTATGGGCTACTACAAAAACCCGGCAGAGACTGCCAAAACGATTGACAAAAACGGATTCCTTCATTCTGGGGACTCAGGCATGATTGATGCTGAGGGCGTTCTATTTATTACTGGAAGACTCAAAGAACTCCTAATTACTGCAGCAGGAGAGAACGTGCCTCCACTACTGATTGAAGAAACAATCAAAGCAGAGCTACCATTAATTAGCAACGTCATGGCCATCGGCGACAACCGCAAGTATCTGACTGCACTCGTCACTCTAAAAAGTGAGCCTGACGGAAAGATCCCGGCAAACCTATTGATCCACTTTGAGAAGTATGGCAGCAAATCCAAGACCGTTGAGCAAGCCAAAAGCGATCCAATCGTCTTTAAGATTGTGATGGAAGGCATAGGTCGCTACAATGAAAAAGCAATCAGCCGGGCCCAGCGAATTCAGACCGTAACTATTCTTGGCGAGGACTTCACCACTGATAACGGCCTTCTCACCCCCACTCTGAAGCTGAAAAGAAAAGAAGTGCTGAAGCGTTATGAGGCAGTGATCGAATCAATGTACACGGAACCAAAGCTTTGATAAGTTCATAAGGAAAACACATCGAACTTCATCATTGTATAAGTTTGAGCTTGAGGTTAATGATGTCAAGGTACTGGTCATCCAGTTCCTACTTGTATTGCAGAATTTGCGAAGGTGATAGAAACTTTCCATGCTTCAGTAACTTTTCCTTTCGCTTTGCCTATTCCAGTAATAGATTAGTGCGATGCTGCACTGCTTGCACCTTCTGATCGTAGGTCTAAAAGCGATTCAGCTCGCTGCTAAAGTCGATTTTCCTCCGATTCTTTTAGCGAAGTTCGGCAAGGTAGTCGGTCTTCCTCACTACCTCTTGGGAAGCATTGCTTTCTTCTGGACGCCGCTGTGACCGTGACTTTTCAACAAGCTTTTTCATCTGCTCCAGGTACTGAAGGCCAATGATCTTCGGGTCGCTTCGATGGATTTCCTACAACAACACTGAACCATTCTCCAATCGACTTCGTCGGATATGCCGACCACCTAGTTCCAACTCTTCGATCTGGTTCTGAAGCTCTCTCCGCTTGGATGCATCAACTTTGGGCTTGTATTTATCCCTCACCAACGCTTGATAATCCCTCATCCTTTGAACTTTCATTCGGACAGGCTACTTGCAATCGTCAGATGAGAGGTTACCCTCATTGAGGTCTCGATACTTCTCGTAGCTTGAATAGTGTTTGACCAGGTCATGCTGCGCTTATTCTTGCTGTAGTTTAAGACGTTCTTGTCTTTTCTATTCTTCTTTCTGTCGGTATTCCTCGTATCGACGGCTATGCTACTCAAGCTTTGCCGTATCTAGCGGCTGAAGGTTCATCTTTTCTTTTCGGGTTATCAGCTTTTTTCGAAGCTACTCCTATTGCTGCCGCCGTTCGTTCTCCATCAGTCGAATCTGCTCTTCGACGGAGAACACCCTCGAAATTTTATTAACATACGTAAGTTCGTGCTGAGATCGTCCTGTACGCTCCTTCTCCCTTTGCTCCTCCATACGTTTCTTCCGTTCCATTATCTCTCTTCGTCTCGCTTCAAGCATCTCCCTCTCCTGCTTAAGCTCTTCTTCCTTCTTTTGGTTGTGCTTTTCAGTTAGCATGGCCAAAGACTCCTCAATCTTCTTTTTTCGTTCCAGCTTCTACCGGTTGATTTGTTGGATTAGCTTTTGCACTTATTTCTTTCTCATGGCTTATTCCTCTCGAGCTGCAGAAACATCTCGAACAGTCTTCGCTCCCAATGCTTCGTTGATATTCTTTTGCTTCTATTCTTCAGCCTTTTCTTGGAGCTAATGCTGAAACTGTGCCTCCTCAATGCTGCGGTTTATCCTATAAAGCTACTTTTACAGTAAATCCTTTTGGTACTTGATCTGCCTCACCTTCCTCTCCTTCATTATTGCTTCGATGTGCTCTTTGTTAACTGGCTGTTTGGGCCAATCATTAAACTTCTCCTTTTAAACTGCTTCCTCTAACTTCTGCTGCATCGCTCTCTCCAACTGCCCAATGGCATCTGCTACCTATGGTTATCTATCCCTTCCTTTAACCAAGTATTCAAGGTAGCTGAGTTCATCACGAGTATATGTTTTGTAACATCTCTACTATTAGAATGACTGGAGTCGCTTGACTATGCATAACTGCACTATGTACCTAGCTAGAGCTCGGTCGGAGTTATGAGACTGATAGAATCGGCTAGTAAGTCACCTAAAGCCTCTTCCAAATGACTGTTCATCATTATTATATTATGTAAGGGATGTACCAATGGGAGTCTCGATGGTTCTTGCGAGAAGACAGACCCACATATTTGCAATAGTGAACCTCAAAGCATTGGGGTACACTCAGTTGAATACAACCTAAAGACTAACCTGACAATTTGATATTAACTGCTTTGATGTGGACGATCTCTCGCCGAAATCGACTGATCCCGTCAAAATCAATTTCTGGCTGTTAATGGAATCACATGCCAATTAATAATGATGTTCCTTACGAATCCTTTTTTCTCCGATGAAATGGCTTAGCGCCTCCTTATTGCGCCACGAAGTCGGCTAGTAGAAGTTTACGACCCATTTCAATCAATTTATCCTTGGTTGTGCCGCATCATTGGTAGGTTTCGTCCTAATTGGTCAGTTGGTCGATGATTGAGTTCTCGACTCTATGGGACCTTCGATTTCTTGTTTCCTTGGGAGTAGCTAATCTTATCTTCTGTCATGGAATAAACATAATCGAGAAGAATTAACTTCCTATGAAGAACAGTCCAAAGCTCGTTAGGAAGAATAGCTTTGAACTGCACCGATCTCACTCTCGCTACGCAGAATTCTTTGAGCAGCTCTGCAATGATTTGTCTATAGCACCCTCCAGCCTTCGACCCGCAAATCCAAATTTGCAATCTTCAGAATTCACGGAAATTCCGGAGTAGTTCTCCATCAAACTCCGGCGAACAGTCAGCACAGTCAAGGACTCGATCTTCACCATTATTGATGAGATGTCGACATGGACTTCTCGCTAGGAATTACGTCGAAACATTCAAGTAATTAGCATTCCTATCATAGGAACAGTATCGAAGGGATATTGCAGAGATCTGCTCCATTATCGGATTGCTGGAGCTGGCAGATATCTTTACGTAGGCCACTGCTGCTGTGCCCATTCTTGACCGACTACGGACTGTCTTTGATCCCGCCATCAACTCGTACTACACTGAATTACAATATAGATAGTTCCTTGTTTATTACCAGTTTACGATCAGGCTGCAGGCGCAGATCGAACAGCTGCTCCAGCCTTTGCTGGTGCTCAAGGAATTTCACAGAAAGAAGCTCAACTGGTCGGACGATCCAATGAACTTAATTGCACTCATAGAAAAGAATATCGCTAAGCAGACGTTTTAGAGTGCAGTAAGGGAATACCTTCAGGAGGAGACCAAACGCTTCGGGGAAGACATATGTAGAATTTGCGAGGAATCTGTACCTATCGATGATCTTAATCGGCACATCAAGGCGTGTCTCAGGCAGCATGAGGCAATGCAAGGTATCAAGGATAACGAAAAGGAGATCCTACACTTATTAGCTGAACTGAAGAGGCTAATGGTACAATCTGCTGATAGCCAATCTTTCAGCAACGTCATATAACTATTCTCGAAGGTCATCGATGGCTAGAAGATTAATCTGGCAACTCTGGAATGCAGCTACCTCAACGATTTCAGATAGTTTGCAGCGGGCTCAGAGGGAAGTCAAATCGAGGAGATATCTAGACTCAAAGAAATCACTGAAAGAATGTTAGACACATTCTTGCCATCAGAAACAAAGAGCTCCCATAGTGGCAGCCTTCATACCTTAGTTCCAACCATCACAATCCATCCGCCATTCGAAACTCAAACAGTACGGCACCGTATCAAACATCTTGAAAACAACCTCATAAGCAAGCTGGCTCTGGAGTACGTCGATGACCGTTCTGAAAAGGGGGCCAGCATTCGGTTGGGAGATTCCATAAATTCCAGTTCTCGAAATTAACATTACTTAGGAGTCTTCCAAGAAAGCCAGGATTCATCCAGCAACAACTGCAGCTCTGAGTCAAGATAATCATCGCAAGATGCAATAGAGCTCTCTCCGACCAACCGATCCTGCCAGGAAAAACGAATCTGCTTCAAAGGTAACGGCAAAGTAACTCAGATTTTAAAGTTATCAAGGCACTGGGTCAGGGGGCATTTGGAAAGGTATTCCTCGTGCAACGTAAGCTGACCAAGGACCTTTATGCAATGAAGGTCATCGAACTCACAAGCAGTTCGGATAAGCAAACTTTGCACGACCTCATCAGTGAGCACGATATCTTCAAGAAGATAGGCGGAGACTACCTTGTGAAGGCAGCCTTCTCTTTTTCTGAGGGATCCGCACACTTCTTCTTAATGGAATACATGAGAGGCGGTGACTTGTCCACACTGTTGGAAAAGGAAGTTTACTTGGAAGAAGAGCTCGCGAGGCGCTACCTCGCCGAGATTGTGCTGGCTATCGAGCATCTGCATAGCTTCGGAATCATCCATAGAGACCTTAAACCTGTAAAAGCGCCAGTAATTCAGAGCAACCTTGTCTTCGATGATCAAGGTCACATCAAACTGACTGACTTTGGGTTATCGCTTGATAAGAAGAATTCGAAGGAGTAAGGTGGGAAGCGCATCGTTGGCACACCAGATTACATGGCTCCGTAAATACTTACGGCTGGATGCACTACTAACAAATCGTTGGATTGGTGGAGTCTCGGGGTACTCGTCTACTAAATGCTGCTTGGAGCTCGACCTTTCGGTGGCGCGACAGTTCAAGAAGTCTATAACAACGTTCTGAGGGGAGAGTTGGAATGGCCATAAATTGGCTACGGATCGGGAATGATCTCTCCAGAGGCAAAAGATCTTATTGAGAAACTGTTAGTGGTCGACTCCACTCAAAGGTTAGGTCAAAACGGGGCTGCAGATATTAAATAACACCCTTTCTTCAGACCAGTGAATTGGTCAGCCACCAAGCACTAATAACTTTCGTTCAAGCCGAGCTGCGAGCCGATGAAATACTAATAGGACCGTCAACTAACGTACACAATACAACGTGCGATGAACGGCAACGTAAGATTGCAGATGCCTGAAGCCTTGGTCAGGTTCGACATCTTGTCGTAATAGACAATCCGTTCGATGGAAAAGGGGAAGACACGGAAGAGCCGCAGGCTGTGCTAAATTCACAATCTAACTCGGAAGGTGGATAAACATTTCGCCTGAATAGTGACTAATTTATGCAAATAACTCGATAGCAATCATTTCTGGTTGAAGTATTCGTGCTTGAGGAAGGTTGGGAGGTCGATGCGGAGACTTGCACTTGCAGTTAAGCACTGTCTGATAAGTCCCTTGGCCAGCTCGCTTAATGCTGGCTTCGGTGGAAAGTTAACCTACTCGTGAAATTCGAATCCCTTGGTTAGAACATTGATGTTACCTTGAGATCGTCTGCCTCGTAGTTGAATGGTCGTTTGCCGTAGAAGCACTCGTAAAAAGTGACCGCCAAGCTCCAAGTCGCGAGTTTCTAGGCAGTGTCGCTCCTCCAGAACTCTGGGGGATAGTAAAACCGTCGCAAATCGGCATATTTTGTCTGGGATTGATAGCTGAGCCCGTAGTCTGCTAATCGAATATCAGCTGAATTAAGAGAGTTGGCACTTTTATCGAGCAGTATGTTATTGGGGTGAGCAATATCCTATGTCCCAAGTTTTGACTTGGCGTGCAGCATAGCAGCTGCCACAACCTTGACTATATGCTTCATCATGGTCTCGGACAGTCCGTCGTACTTGTTGCTCAACTCCCTCAAGGATGAACTACGGAATAACTCCCGCAAAATTATGAGGTGGCTGTCTCCATGAATGTAAGTGGAGATATTTCTCAACAAGCTAACCTGGGATATCTCCATTGTCCTATCCACCACTGATTTCAGCATTTTCAGATCCTCCAGTCTCTTCTGTGGGTCTGGTTGTTCACTCGACGTAATCTTAAGTTGGAGGGTGGAAAGAGACTCGAAGTCAAAACACTCGTAGTACTCCTCCTCGTCGATTGTGAACAGATACTTCTTGACTGCGAGCCTATCGAACAGCAATAAGCAGTCCTGTTCATTTGGTCGAAGGATCGTTGCGGTCTTCAGCAGCTTTTCTTGATATTCATGGCTTTAGCGTGCACGAGAACGCTCTCTTTAAAGCTGGTTCAACTCGTTTTCAAGTTTCTTGGCAAGGTCGACAGCAAACCCCATTTTGTCTTTATCGTAGTAGTCCAGTATGTTCGAAGTTGGCTCGATCACGGGCTCCTTTGGCTGTTTAATACTCTTTGCCCGTCGAACCTTCTTTGTTCGCAGCTCGCTGATGGCCGTTTGGAGCTCTTAAACGTACTAATCCAGTGACTTATTTCTTTCCCCATTCACAAACGAGTTCGATTGTTCGAGTTGTTCCAGACGCTCGTACCGCCAAAGTTCTTCCGTGAATCCTCGGATAAGCTTGCGAGTAGCAACCTTCTCCTTCAACAACCGCAGCTCCATCTCTACAGTACGCTCGTCGAGCACTCTGTTTGACTCTATCAACCCCTCAATCTCCATTGTTTTGCTTTCGTAGGCTCTGCACAACTACTGGTAATGAAGCTTGTGGCTATGATTCTCTTCCGAGTCCAGCAGGAGGTCGTTGGGATGCTCGGCTTACTCGGGCAACGCTTCTAATTACAAGTAGCCGATCGATCTACTATTCACTTGCTTTTGTGGTGGCAGCAGCTCATGCTTCATTCGCTTGCTTGGAACGTCATCCAATTCTTCGTGGTTCGGCCGCTTCACAGGACAGATAACAGGAGACGACTCCACTCGGATATGCTGAGAATCCGGTGGCTCTGACCGTACCTATTCCTCTTCCATCTTTTGTTCGGTGGGCTGGGCAACTTGTGCGGGAGCTGCCTCAGTCCGCATCACCGGCAACGGTTGAGATCCACAATCCGACATACGCTATTGCTAGTGAGCTGGCCGCTCGCGGAGCACTTGAAGTGTCATCGAGATCAGCTTCACCTGCTCATCCAAGTCAAGTCCTTCATCGGGGTCTCGAAATGCCGAATTGCTCATTAAAACTTCATAGTCTTATCGATGGACGATTTTGAGAATCGAAGGGGACTCGAAGACTCAATCATCAGAATCGATAATGTGCCTGCAGAGTACTGTGCCATCACTCCGGAAGAGAAGAAGGAGGTGCTTCGTCATATGAACGAAGTAATGTAGGTTATTGGTAAAGCACAAAGGTAGGAGAAGGGTCTTGAGCAAGGCAGTACCAACAAAGATGTGTTGAACTACTTTACTGAGCGATTGTGCATTCCGATTGAGCTCAGAGACCATTTCCTCAGGAGACTCTCGCTTATTCATATGTGTGAACCATCCTTTAACTTCCTGGAGAAGTTCTTTCAAAGTGGCCAGGACTCCTCCCTGAAGTAGATGCTGATCCAAGGCATAGGGATGGTTTGTAGGGGAGAAATTCTCTCTGTACCGCCAAGTCTTGCAGCTATCGAAAAATTTTGCAGCGAAGAGCTACTTGAGAAACCTGAGATGTTTCTTGGTCGTCTCAAAAATGCCAGGAGATCACGAGGAGTGGATGTTTGGAAGTTTAAATTCGAATAGGAATTCGATATGATCAAAAATGTGGTGCTGCAGTTCTTAGAACAAAAAGCAAAAGAGGGAAGGTAGGCTATTCGCGAAGTTGAACAGGTCATGGCCAAAGAATCGAAGCAACCCTTCCGATAAATACTCTCAACCTTCTTGGAAGCAGAACCTAAGATGAATGAGTGGATGATCTTCTACCAACTATTCCAAAAGATAATTGCGAGCACCTTGTCTGTGCGATTACGGAATCCGCAACCTGGTGCATTTCTTGTCAGACCACCACCACAAAACACATATTCGAAGACCGTTGAGAGCAGCCAAAGGGCTTATCATGGCTACGATCCGCAAGACTATAAGCAAACCAACGAGTAGGCAGCCAAATTACAGCATCACTCAAAATCCAGAGAAACATCCAAAATATCCAAACCCGTCGATTCCTTGGATCCCTTCATTTTGGAATCGAAGCAAAGTCCATCCAACATAAGTAAGCAGCAAACACCAGCAAGCTTAAACACTTTATAAGTGGGTAACATTAGGAATCCACACACCACCGAAAGGGGAGGTTCGGGAGTTCAACCAAAGTCTATTGTTTCTACAATGGCTCCAGCCAAACCCACCACCAATAAACCGAAGACAGGACAGAAGACATAATAGAAAACAGGGCAGCAGCCACCACCTAAGCATTACCCTAATAATCCAAACCTCCGTAGATGATCCTCCCTTGCATTCATTTCACTCTATCATACCCTTACTAATTTATGCTGAGGTTATCGATCACTGCTGTAGCGGGTGGTTACTGGTCGAGCATCACACCGGCAAACGCTGCCAGTTATAATACAAATATCTGTATGTAGTTTTTTAGGAATCATAAGCTCGTCGAGGGTGACTACCGACTCGACGAGCTTACCATCCAACAGACCATCGGCTCGGGCAATTCATGCGTCTACGCAGCTAGAATCCATGGCAAGGCCGTAGCCGTCAAGTAAGTGGTCATCAAAAACGACGAAGAGGCACGCATGGTGCACCGCTAGATCAAACTCATGAAGGAGCTGTCCGAGGAGAACAGCGACATCATACGCTATGAGGGTTCGCTCTTTACTGTTGAGCAGGTCGGCCCGTACAATAAGACGCGGTTTGCCTACATCGTGATGGAGCAAGGGCTGGCCAGCCTGTAGTCCGTTGTGCAGCGGCGCATCGCTCAGCATCAACCTTTCAAGCAGGAAGAGGTTGAAGCGATTATAGTTACACTGTTGCGCGTCTTTCTATTTCTGTAGAAAAGAGGGGTGGCTCACTGCGACATCAAACCGTAGAACATCATCATAATGAGCATATAACCCATGGTTGTCAAGATCTGTGATATCGGCAGCTGCAGAATAATCACCGGAGAGGCAACCGAGTGGGCAACATTGGTCGGTACTGTTCCCTTTCTCGCACCGTAACTGATTCGGAACTACATGAGCAGCACCCACTGCAATAACCCATTCAAGAGTGATGTATACAGTTTGGGATTATGCTTACTGTACCTGGTCACGTTCAAGAAGTTCAAGAGTAACGAACGGTTGAAAGTCGACTAGAAGATTTACCAGGAAATCATTGGGGAGTGGATGAAGGAGGCCAAGTAAAAGCGATTCTATGACCGGCTTATATGGGAACTGTTGGACAATACGCTGGAGTTCGATGAGTCCAAACGTGTGCAATTTGCACATCTACAGAAGCTGTTCAATGAGGTAACGGAGCTGAGGCTGCAGGAGCGCACCGAGGAATACAAGTTTGCATAGAAGAAGACTGAAGAGGCTACTTTGAGACTGAGGCTCTTCGACCAGCAATTCAGTTCGTGCCAAGAAAGTTTTCTGGATCGAGCTCAAAGAGATAGAAGCAAGTAGCTGGAACTCCCTCACCGTGATAAGTCCATCACAAACACCAATGGCTTTCGTTCTACGAGACCAAAGATCACCAAAGCTGAGAGCATCCGTACAGAGAAGGTAACGAGCAAGGAGATCAGGTAGGAGCCAACTCGATACCGACTTCCCCGAATTCCAATCCCATTACAAACCACTACAGTGCCATTTGTGAACAAGATTAGTGTGACTAACGCCAACACCATGGTAACGATGACCGAAGCCGAATCTCCGACCCGAAGCAAGAAGTCAAACCCAAGCATCGACCTGTCCAACAACTTGGTGATTATTGGCAGGACGCAGTGCAACACTATTGAAGAATCACTTTCCTCAGTGTGCGATAAGTTCTTAGTTCTCAATAGCTGGTTCTGGAGCTTTGAGACTGTCAAGGCCTTGAGTGTGAATTTCCGTAATGACTACCGGCTAGCAGCACTCGTCTCCAACGTCAACAAGCTGTATACGCTGAAGTCGCTAGTACTCAACCTCGACGATTATCGCGGGTAGCCTTACAACAGCGAATTTGCTAACGACAACATGACCGAAATCAGCTCGTTGTGCATCTCAGCACGAAGGACGGTGCTCGAAGACTACCGTTCACTATTCCAGTTCCTGCTCACTGATAGCGTCAAGAAGGTTACGCTGATGCTCTCAGACAGTACAGTCAGGGTAGAACATCTCCTAGAGATGCTCTCCTTTGTAGGCTTCGGTCATTGTGAGAAACTCGTATTGTTCATGGACAACGTACAGTTCGAGGGAACCCACAACCGGCAGCTCATGGAACTCTTGGCCAAGAGCAAGCTCACCCGTTTGTCGGTGCATCTGGGGCAGAACTGCATCAGTTACGACAAGGAATTTCCTTGGCAGTTACCAAAGACCCTTTATAGTTTAGAGCTGAACTATAGCGACAATCGGGTGGGTGTGGCTCTATCAAGTTTATCCCTCCACCTTCACCTTATCAAGAGTGAACTGCGGTAACTGCATCTCAACCTCAAGCACTGCGCGATTTCCAACAAGGAGCTGAACTGCCTGTTCAGTTGCCTCTGCAAGATGGAACTTGACACTGTCGTACTCAAGCTCTCAGAGAACTAATTTGATGATGCAGCCATCAAGTTCATGTCCAAGAGCATGCAGAACCTTACCAACTTAACGGTGTTCTAATTCGAGCTCCAGGGGTCGGCAGTAACGCAGTAAGGCTGGTCGCTGCTGGTGCAGACCGTCGATAAGTTATTTAAGCTGCGGCTTATGCATGCCAAGATAGCCTACAACCGCTTCGATAGAAAGGAGTCGATCAGCAACCGTGTAAAGTCTCTCCTGAGAAGCGATGCCCCAATCAAGGTGGACCTGCTGTTCGCCAACAACGACTACTTTAGTCTGTATATGCGCAAGAAGCCCACCCCCAACATTAAAATATCCAAAGTACCATTGCATTCTACTCAGAATAAAACCTTCTGTAGTCGGCTCTACTCGAACATTCCCACCACAGTCCACTATATGTGCCTGAGCTGTGCCTCCGAAAAGTAGATGCGAAAATACAAGTACTTCTGTGAGTTTTGTGCCAGCCAGTGCATGCACCGGCAGAATAACCATAACCTCGTTAGACTATACGGCCCTGAACTGTGCTCCTGTCCCTTCAGTGGTGAGTGCCGCTCTGATGTCAACTAAATACCCTGCTCTCGCCTTTATGGCGAGCTCTACCAGAAGAAGTACGAGTGCCTAAAATGTCCGATACTCGATTGCTGCGGAGGATGCATCGCCACCTGCAAACGAGACCACTAGCCCTTCGTCAGGGAGTGTAAAGACCCCGGAGAGTTCGAATGCCGTCAGACAGAACCGCTCTGATCTACATCACTGCTTTCAATTGAAATATAGCATCACAGGAGAACCAATCACGCCAAAAGCCGTTCCTTCCTCTTGCTAACAATTTCCTCGACGTGCAGCAATGGTTTTCTGTGAAGTCGCTTCCTAACGTTCTTCTATCGTTGGTAGTGGAAGGTCGATTTCAGCAGCGTAGTGAGAAATGCTGGTACTGTTGGTTAGCAGTACGACTTAGTAACTGCTTTCTCCAGTTTTGGGGTAGATTGCTGAACAGGGGGCTAGCTAGCGTCGAAGGAAAACTTAAACTCACATCGTGTACGATTGTCCAACCTCTCAAATAACTGTTTGCGGTAGCCGTTAAAATCTTCCAGAGCGTTTGCTGCCTTGTGCATGCTTGCGGGTTGTGATTTATGCGAGAGCAGTTACTTTGGTCTCTACGCAAAGAGATTGATCTTGAGCAGGAAGTCGGCAGAGTCCTTGAGCAGATCTGTGGGTGTTGGCTGTCGCTGGGGCCTCATCGGTAATGTTGGCAGCGAGTTCATCCGTGAGGGTTGCTTGCTTTGCTTGTACCTTCGTTCCAAGTAGAGATGAACCTTTTGTTCAGGACTATACATAATCTATGCTCGGAAGAATAGGTGATTTCGAAGCAGAAGCAACACACATAGTCAGGGGAGTGCGATTCCAGTTACCCTTTCCTTGGCACTGGTGTACACCTCGGATAAGGCGTCTCGGTACTCGTCAAAGCGTAGTGGTTCCTAACCGCTGGACATGATGTGATGGACTAAGCCGTGGAGGGAGTTTACCCGGCTGTTATTCATCTGGCTACTACCGCTGTTTTCCAGGTTCATGTAGAGCAAGCAATTGATGACCTTGAGGCACTTCTCTCGCTGTCTCGATTTGACGTCCTGCCAATGCGAATACTGCCCCTGCAAATACTGCAGCTATTTGTAGAGCTAGGTATTCTCCCTTGCGAGTTGCTCTAGTTGGTCTTGATGAGGCTCATGGCTGCCCGATGGTTCTTCGCTTTTCTGCCCGATAGACTACTCACGATCATCCTCTGCAGCACCATCCTCTACACACTTCCGATGAATCTTCTTTAGTAGCTCCCGCCTGTTCATCTTAAAGTACTTATGTCGAAAGATGGGTATCTCCTTCTCCTTGCGCAGCTTGTGGAAGTCATACATGTTGAGCTGCCGCACAAACGACGAAAACTTTCGGTGCTTGAAGTACTTAGGAAGGATGAGAGACTCGAACTTTTCCTTATTCTTGACGATGAAGCTGTTACCGTTATCCGTCCAGCTTATAGCATCGCTGTTCTCCTTGTCCTACGTTGGCCAAGCATCATACCTCGAGAATCTTGAAGGTTTTGTTGATGAATGTGGATATCTCGTTCTTCTTGGTGATCTTCTTGCGACGTTCAAGGTCGGTAGTACTTGGCAGTAGCTGGTTGCTTGGACGTGAAGGGTTATTTGCGCCCGGCAGCTTCTCTTCCATGCTGTCCATCCGAATATTATAACACACTGCTGCTCGGCTGTAATAATTCAAATATATGAACAGACTCTCCTCGGCTGAGCTGTCCAACTTCGACGATTTCATCGATCGGCTGGGTAAGTGCAAACTGCTCACAGAACCAGAGGTCAAGGTGCTCTGCGACAAAGCTAAGTAATATTGTGAAGTTACCGTAGGGAAATTCTTGCGGAGGAACCTAACGTTGCCCCTGTGCGAGCTCCTGTGGTCATATGCGGTGACGTTCACGGCCAGTTCTACGACCTCATCGAGCTGTTCAAGATTGGTGGGAACGTCCCCGATACAAACTACCTGTTCCTTGGCGATTACGTGGATAGAGGCTACTACTCGGTGGAAACGGTGTGCCTTCTGCTGGCGTTGAAGGTGCGCTACAAAGACCGCATAACAATCCTTCGTGGTAACCATGAGAGCAGAAACATCACACAGAACTATGGGTTCTACGACGAGTGCGTGAGGAAGTACGAGAACACCACCACTTGGAAAATGTTCACAGATCTGTTTGACTACCTGCCGCTGACTGCAGTTGTCGAAAATCAAATCTTTGGGGCACATGGAGGGCTATCACCGCATGTGGACACCCTCGACCACATTCGCAAGCTCGATCGAGTGCAGGAGGTACCACACGATGGTGCTATCTGTGATTTACTATGGAGTGACCCCGACGAACGTTGTGGCTACAATGTTAGTCCACGGGGTGCAGGGTGGACCTTCGGAACTGTACAATCAAATGATAAAGTAGGACATTACCATGCAGTTCAACCACACCAATGGTCTGAAGCTGATCACTCGAGCCCATCAGCTGACCCAAGACGGCTACCAACCAGCCCACGACAACCACCTGGTGACAATCTTTTCGGCCCCAAACTACTGCTATCGATGCGCTAACCAAGCAGCCATCATCGAAGTAGACGAAAACCTGGAGAGGACTTTCCTTCAATTCGACCCGTCACCACGTCGTGGGTAAGCGCACATCGTCAAGAAGACCCCGGAATACTTCTTGTGAGAAGTGCTGATGCAAGTTTCAATCGAACGCCGAAATGGCTATACATGAATTATTTCCAGCATATTACTATCACATCACCATGTCGAAGTACACCACGCTGAAGCTGTTCAAGTTGTAGAAGGACAGGGCTTTGTGATCCTCGTCCAAAGGTTCTTCGGGGCTGTCCTAGCGAGCCTTATAGCTTAATCGTTGTGCCTGAATTAAAGTGGAAAATACGTTAACGGGGATCTTCAGGGTCTTCGAGAAGAGATTCTTAAGGTTGCTGAGAGTCCACGATACGGGAAGTCGTTTCTTCTCGCTCCTGCCTTTGCTCAGTCCCGCACGGAACTCGATCATCAGCTCAATCATTCCTCCTGGTTTTTTTGTGTCGAGCTGCCTTACTTCCTCCTTGATCAGCTGTACGATCTCCTTTTTCTGAACTTCGAATGGGTTGCCGTATTTCTTGATGAGGGCTTCGATGCGGGGATGCCATTCTCTTGCCCACTTGGTAAAGTCATCGAAGTCGTAATCGTAGTCCGGCACCTTTCTGAGGTTAAAATATTCGTAGAATGTCTCGCGTAGGTAGAATACCTAACAGTCCTTCCTCTCATATTTCTTAAGGTCGGCACCGTTGATGACTGTTAAACGCGGGAACTCAGCCACCGATCGTTGTCGTACATAACCGTTACCGAGCTTGTTACCAATGGGATTGTGACGAATGTTGAAGTACTCGATGCTGTCAATTCTTCCCAGCTCGGATATGGCGATAGGTACTGCCACAAGATTGTTCTCGATGGAAATAGACTTCAAACTTTTGAAGCCATCGATCTCACCGAATCTCTCCAGTTTGTTCTTGTTCAGAATGAGCCTGTCGAGTGCCTTTAGATTCTTGAATTTCTTAATACCTTCGAAGCTAGCCATATTGGTATCTTCAAGGTTCAGGAACTTGAGGAATTGAAGGGTGTTCTCCTCCAGCACGATGTTCTAGTAATCAGTGAGGTTGTTTCGGCACAGCACCAACCCCTCCAAATGGGGAAACGCTGGCAGCACGCTAAACACATCCTTCCAGCTGATACCAGTGTGTATCAGTATAAGCGATTTCAGCGACTGGAAGATCCCAATAGGTGATCTCGGTATCACCTATTCAGAGAAAGCAATTCGAATGTTCTAGTGGGTGCCTACCCGAAGGTCTTCAGGCTGCCTCATGATATTGCCAGTTATCGACAGCTCCTGCAGAGTTGCTAGCTCACTCCCAATCAGGTACACCTGGTTCCAGTCGAACAGCAGGTTATCCTCAAATGACAGTGTGTGCAGGTTGGGGAATATTCTGCTGAGTTCGCCCTTCCCACCGAGGTCGCAGATCTGACTGGTCGCAAGACAGATGTTCTAGAGACTGTCCAGATTGTGCAGCTTGTTCCAGATCTCATCAAAGCCAATGAACTCAATCATAACCTTGTTCTTGCGAAGTGTTTCGACGTAGGCTTCCTTGTGGTATTCGCTAGTGTGCTTTCTGCGGCCCAGCTCGTCACGCTACTCTATATTACATGGGCTGTGTTACTTTGCTTCTCGTCTTCTGACTTGCTGCTTGCTTTGATCTTCTCCATCTGGTCGTACAAAGACTTTGCGTGGTAGATTTCCTCAGTGCGGAAGTATCGTTTGAAGTAACCCGTTTCCAGCTTATAGCCGAACTCCACCTTCTCGAACTTCAGCAGTGAGCCTTGATGGTCGGCACAACTAAAGTAACTATGTCCATTGACTGTCCCGTTGTGCTTGCCGCGCTTCTCCTAATCCCACTCCACACCCACCCATAACTACTGGTCACTACCTGCCGGCCGTCCCTCATGCACCAATGGGCCTACAAACCTCACAGTCGCGATGCTACCTGCGAAGATGAGTCGGCAACCCAGTAGATCTTTCTGATGCTACCTAAAGAAGGCCTTTAGGCGCTTGGTCTAACTCTCAAACAAGTGGATGGTGGATTGGTCTTCAGCAAGCTTGCTGGGGCTCTCCTGTTTGGTTGGCGATTCCATTTTTGAATTCACTATTATCGTGGGTAGCGTTTATCAGACCGTATAACAGAATCTGAATCAGAAATTATTCTTATACTATTTCCAAAGTTACTGATGATGTAAGTGAATGTTGAGCCCGACCGACGGCACAGATGAAGCGGCATCCTTCAAAGTACTTTTTCCTTGAAGTGATTTCACACTCAACCAGCTTGCCTCCAAACTATCAACAATGCAAACCGATCATAATACATTCTATACCGCCGAATGAATTCCATCGACATCAAGGGTTCCATCTTCGAGCAGTACATCTCTCCAGAGCAGATCAAGGAATGCGTCAAGAACATCGCCGCCAGGATCAACACTGACTACCAAGGAAAGAGTACACCTTCGATTTATTCCAGCTGTGCTTTTTATTGGTGTGCTTAACGGTGCTGCACCATTCCTTACTGACCTCGTGAGGGAGATCACCCTTGACACTGAAGTCGATTTCATGCGGGTATCGTCTTATAATGGGCTCGAATCGTCGGGTGATGTGAAAATCAGTCTGAACATGAAGGGAAGCATTAAGGGGAGGCATGTTATAGTGGTCGAAGACATACTCGAGACAGGACTGACCATGATGCAGCTGGAGAAGGTCCTTCGAAATGAGTAGCCAGCTTCCTTAGAACTTTGCGTTTTCTGTCGAAAACCATCCCTACTGAAACATGAGATTCATCCGAAGTACTTCGGTATAGACCTCGACCCAGACTTTTTAGTGGGCTATGGTCTTGACTACGACGAGAAGGGAAGACACTTGCCAGGTATCTACAAGCGGGTGAAGGCTCTGGAACATTGATTTGCTTGATGTATTCGTAGCTGTCGTGCCCTACACTATAATCGTTCGATATGCTGATTGGCTAACCCAATTTGAAAAAGCTGCCGTACAATGTGTAGAAGCGCTGCTAGCAGCTTCGAATTCAAAAGGTGGTGGCCTTCCAAGGCACCTACGAGAACACTCTTAAGCTGCTACCCGGTGGGGCAGTGGCCTACCCCGTCGGTAATAGCCTGCTTGTGGAACGAGATAAGTAGGTGAGCTTCCTCAAAGGACACGACAACTAGATAACTACCGTAGCCTTATCGAACTCGGGCACCTTTCTAATCACTGGGCAGTTGGGTTCGAACAACTCTAAGAATTACGAGTCGCCATTGTTCGTTTGGGATATCAAATCGAAGCAGCTCGTAAGGCAGCTGCCAGGACTAAAAGACGGTATTCGCAACATCGTGATCAGCCGCGACGATGGGTTAGTGGCTGCTAGCAGTAAGATCTTTGGTTAGTGTAGGCTGCAAGAACCATCTTATGGTTTGGAGCTTGAAGACCATGGCGATGGTTCATAGCAAGGCATACGAGTTCAAGCTGGTGCTGCATAGCTTCCAGGAGGGTCTACTGGTGTCCATCGATAAGGGATTGTACGAACTGACGTTCCAGCAGCAGAATCTTCCAGTGCAAACAGCCTTGACACTCCCTTCCAACGGTCTGCCACGTAACTATAGTGCGGTAGCACTGTTTCAACCTCGTTGCTACTTCATTGGAACCGAAGGAGGGGAACTTTGCGTGTTCGAGAAGAATGTGTTCAAGTCGGTGCTCAATGTTGGCAAGGGCAAGGTATCTTCGATCTATTGTGGTGCCAACGAAGTATTTGTGTTGGCCGCTGAGTAACTAGTCAAGCTGACTTACCAGCAAAACTTCGTGGAAAAGAAGCGAATCTCACTGCCCGGTTCCATATCGATTGTCGGTAATGGCAAAGAGCTACTGGTGCAAGCACGTGGTCGTTTGTATTCAGTGAATACCGACAGCTTGGAAGTACAGGTTAAGATTGACTCACATTCCTCTGCCATTGTGGGAGTCGATAGCAAAGATAAACTGGTGGTGAGTTTGGAGACTAACGGGCTTGCTATTGCTCGGGACCCTAACAACTGGAACATCGTGGGTAGGTGCTCCTACGGCAAACCTTTGGAGGCTTGCTGCCTGGCGTTGAGCTAGGACAGTCAAATTGTAACTGGATGGATTGACGGCAGTATCAAATGTTTCTCACTTGAGAAGAAAGGAGCGTTAGAGTGGTAGTTAGCAGCTCACAAGCAACGCACTTCAGCAGTATTCGCAAACGAAAACTATATCGTCTCTGGTGGTGAGGACGCCATCGTCAGAATTTGGGCCCGAAAATCTCGACAGCTTCTTCAACAGATATCCGTCCACCAGAAGACAGTCTCAAAGGTGTTCCCAGATGCGAAGCTGCCCAACTACATCCACAGTTGCTCACAGGACAAGAGCGTGCATACTTACGATCTCAAGACAGATAAGAAGGTGAACTTCCACCAGGCCAAGAACGGACAATTGTTGGATATGGGGCAACGCAAGGACAATGGAGATCTTATAACCTGCGGAGCCAACGTCCCAATCAGTTTCTGGGATCTGAAGGGCTTCCCAGCGAATGCTTAAATTGAGTTTCCATGGAAGTTGCAGTGTCTCGCTGTACAGCCGTCCGGAAAATACGTAATATTTGGCTGTGAGAATGGTGAGGTACAACTCGCATATAATTCAGGTCTATGTATTCGAAATCGCTACAAGAGAGTTCATTGGTGGCGCCTCCGGGCATTCCCAGCCGGTGACTGCAGTGAAGTGGCTCAACGATAAGACAGTCATTTCTGGCAGCAGCGACGCCTCTTTGGTAATATGGTCATTTGGTCAGTGATACCTGCATACAATACAATTGAAAATCACAGACGCTTGTTGGAGTACTTGTTGAGTGTTGGCAGCAACGACTCCACAGTGGAGGCTTGGAACAGCATCATGTGGTACAGCTGCTATGTGTGCTGCTTGGTCTTGGCGAGTTCCTCTCGGTGCATTTCTATAGTGTTCTGTTGCTAGTTTATCACATGGCTCTGTCCTAGTACTATCCCACGGAGCTTCTTCTCATCGCTGAAGCTGCTATTCACCGAAACGTTATGCACAGAGTTGCTGCGGGTGTGCTGGGTGCTCGGCGTCGACGTGTTAGGCTTGCTCTGGTTTTACAGTCTTCTTTCGAGTTACTCGATTTTCTTGGTAAGAGAGTCTTTCTCTTGCTACATCTTCCTGGCCACTTGCCGGCCGCAGTCAATCTTCTTCTGCAGACGGGTAAGGTCCTTCGATAGCTTATCTTCGTTGACTTTGCTATTAGATTCAGCTTCGACCAATCGCTCCAGACGCTTAATACCGCTTGACATTTGTTATTGAAGCTATCCCATAAGGTCTCGGATCTTTCTCCTTACTGTGGGTAGCAACTCCTCTTCATTGATCAGCTTATCCAAACATCCCATCAGACTATTCAGTGACTGCACTCTCACTATTGTCTCCTGGTTCGACGACTACGGCAAGTTTTCATGATGCTTCCTCTCAATCAAACTGGGTCTGCTCTTTTGATGATGATGCTTCTGCTAGGGAAATCCCTATTCAAGCGAAGACTTGCTCTTGCCGGCACGGTTGTTGATCAGTTTCAACAGATCGTGGTTCGTGGGAAAGCTGAGCTCCCTATCTGAACGTTTGGAGTTGGAGCGTTTAGTGGTGGCAGTGGCGGGGTCGACCTTCATACTAGCTAACGTTATTAAATTAAATGGAGGAGCTTACACGATAGAAGTTGCAGTGCAGTACTGCTGATACGCGCACCAAGGTGGGGTTGGGCGTAATGGATGTTTCCCAGTTTAAGCTTCCAGGACCAATAGCTAAAGATGTTTCAGGCAGGGAAACCAAAAGATCAACGATGGAGAGCTGCAGCAGCCATAGTCAGGGAGAATAATGCCAGGTCGATGAAGAGTTGGCCTGTATCAAGAAGGAACTCGAAAGGGATCGGGAAATACATCTTCAAATACGCAAGGAGGCAATGAAGCATGACAGTCATGATTTGTTTGAAGCCTACGACAGCTTTACAGAAAGCTTCCGCAAGTTCCACTAAGGGTCGAGTGTGCTTACTGACCGTACTTCCCTCGAAGAACTGTTCGCTAAGCTGCGTGGCGAACTGAAGGCGGCTCTCTACGATGAATTGGTTAATTAGGCGCACCGCGATGATAGTTCAAGTTCAAGCTTCCTCGGTGGCAATCACCACGATATGCTTGTGCAACTCCAAACCATCCAGTCATTGAGATAGCATATCGACTATCTCGAGGGCCAACTGATCGGCCAGCCTCTTGTGCGATTGATCGAACCAAGACAGAAGTAAAACATTAGCAACCAGAACTATATGTGTTCGGTGAAGAGGTCGGTGATGGTGGAGAACTTACACAGCCGATGCTACGATACCTTCGATAAGGACAATTGCTAGTCCTTCGCGGAATACGGCAGCAGCGCATTCAACTACTACTCTGGTGACGACAATCAACCAGTGGAGAAGTGGAACGCAGGAGCCAAGTTTGTCAGACAGTTCGAAATAAAACTGTTACCGCAACAAAAACCCTTTCATATCGCTGAGTCCACCAAAAAATCCTTCCGAAACGTTCTCGCAACCTATAAGCGACTGTTCCGTATGTACCTCGAAAGCTTAACCACAAGCTGGAAACTGCTGCTCAAGCTGGTATCCACAGTGAAGAAATCCTCGCATGAGAAGTTCGTTGCCAGTGGGCGAACATTACTCTCGCAGATCAAGGAACAGCTGAACAGGGTGACCACGTGGTACAGCAATATCCACATCCCTATAGTTGGTTTTTCGTGCAGTTAGCTAGACCATTTCACAGGAATCTGCGGCAAGGGACTGACTGAACTGCACCAATCTCGGTAACAGATTGACGGTCTGCTTTGGGAACTGGTTCACTATCGTTGACAATATATATTCACTTAGTCGTCACAACTCAGTATTTTTCTTCTCTTTCTGGGGAACGCTGATTCGCTCGAGCGGGGTGTAGAATTTCGTGGCATCGTATTCAAAGCGTGTGCTGATATCGACGATATCGGCTGGAAGTCGCTAACTCACTTTCAACAACCTAGCTGCTTCGATTGCAGTTCGGAAGTCCACGTCCTTTGCTCGATCTTCGTTGATGCGGAACATTGTTAGATGTAGCTTTCCAGGCTTGTAGGTGCCGGTCTTGTGGTCGTAGGTCATGTGCATCGCTCCGAAGTCTTCTGGGAAGATTATCTATTCCTTCACGAAATCGCGGATCAGCAGGTCGGCAGCCTTCAGCACCTTCCCAAAGGCTTCATCCTCCACAATGTCGAGATAGAGTACATTGATTCCTTCGTAAGGCTTTCTTCCACGTTGGAAGTATCGGAGATCTGAGAACCCTAGATCAACATCTTTGAGGATCTCTTGAACCTGCGGGGCAAGCCTTTGGTAGACTGCCTTGGCCTTTGCCTTGGTGTCTTGGTTGAGAGTGAGCATGCTGATGGTTATGTGGAACAGGTTGGGATTGTTTGGCTGCAATACCTTCCTGTCCTGTGGCTGGAAGCAATCCGTAACTTTATCCTGGTATTGACGCAGTATGTTGCGAGCTGCAGCAGATATGAACGGAACGCTCATGAAATGGGTGAATGTTCCTTTGGCCCTTCCTCCTCTTCGCTCCATTCTCTTTGAATTGCTATTTAATTCTGGCGAGCTTTCATCATGAAGTAGCACAGCCAAATGCCGATGTGCATTGAGAATATATTAGTAATATGCCGAGAAATTAGGGGCTTCGGTACCCAGGGGTTAATTCCTTGACAGCTAGGCATAACTGATTGTCGGGCTATCTAATCGGTATCAGGTTGATATTGAGGATTCTGGGGGCCTGATGTTGACTCCGTGTCGGCCATGAGAGGATCGTCTAGCAGTGCGAACAGTGCGTCGAACGGCTTGACGTACTCGAATAACATTGCTCTCTTCCTGTTCTTGGTTTTGCTCATGCCTTAGTCGGTTATTTCTCAACAGTCGATGTTGGGAACGCTTGCGAATTTGACGCCTAACAGGCGCAAAGATATCTCGTGCCCTCACGACACGGATTGTGTTTGGAGTATCCTGATGAGCGTCTTGGTAAGGAAGAATGAAACTTGTGCCCTCAGTAGGTCCCTCAGCTCTGTCCACTTCTGAGGTAGTGTCTAAGGTGAGCTGGAACATAAGTTCATCCCGGGGGTCAGGTACACTCAAGTCTTGCTGACAGGTCAATTTGGTTGTTTGACTAACATCTTGCAGGAGTTGCTCACTTCCAGTGAAAGTCTCCTGTGTCTGATGAAGCATACGTCAAGATGATCAACAGCGAAGAGTGACATATATTATTATAAGTCTTGGCGCATCAAACAGCACATAAAGTATCAGGCTTAGGAGGAGTTTGTAGTGGTTCCCTTGCTACCATCCTCATTCAACCACTTGATTCTCACACCGTTCTCCCAAACGCCTTCACGTACTGATCCTCGCTTCGACTTGTATTCACCCTTTCCATGTTGCTTTCCGTCTGACCACTACCCTCGATAGATCCTACCGTCAGGCCAGTAGAACACACCAAACCCATGCTTCTTATCGTTCTTGTACTCTCCCTCATACTTGCGGCCGTCTGGCCATGTAAACAGTCCTTTTCCTTCCATTTTGTTCAGCTGCCACTTAAATTAGCCTACTTGGTACCGTCCCCTCGAAGATCCTTCCGTCTCTCCATTTGTATTTTCCGTAACCCGAGATATTGTTATCGAGGAATTCTCCCTCATAGCAGGAATTATCGGACCATTCGAAGCGCCCTTTCCCATGCTTCTTTCCCGAACAGTACTCACCTTTGTAAACTGCATTATCAGGCCAAACTTCCTCTCCGTACCCTTCCTGTTTATCATTCTTCCACTTGCCCTTAAACACTGCACCACAGACATGACTGTACACACCTACGTTTACTGGGAAAATACCATAACCCTAAGCACGGTCCTCCGTCCACTCACCTTAATAGATATCTCCATCGGTATGTATCAACCTCCCATATCCATTTGCCATATTGTTAAGCCAATACCCTTCATAGTAAGAGCCATCTCGCCAAAGCTGACGACCTCTTCCTGCTTTTTGGCCATCCTTCCATTGTCCTTCATACACATATTTGCTGTCGAATTATATAGGGGATTGCTAGATAGCTCCTTCCACTTCATACTGAGGCCTGTCGTATTGGAACTTCTGCAGCTTTTACAATTTTTCTTTGGTTAAGGGATTAAAGTAGTCGGGCATCTTCTCCAGCTTCACGCCTTCTCTGGCTGATTTTACTGGAGAGTGAGGCTGTGAGACCAACGAATGCATGTCCATCGGCTTGTCGTCCTTCTTCTCCTCCACTGCGAGCTCTAACATAAGGTAACGGGTTACCGTCATCTGAGTGGTGTTCGTGTTTGGCCTCCTTTACAATAGAGTTCTTCTTTTCGCCCTTCAAACTGGCCCTGACGGAGTCTTCTTTTGGGTTGGCCCGCTTCGCCGAGCCAGCGGATTACTTACTCTTCTTCATGCCCTCTTCGGATGTGCATACCTTTTCAGAATCAATGGCTGCGGGTTGTGGGGTGTTCTATTTGTTCTAACCTAGAGCAACTGTCTTGATCTCCTGCTGGTTGGAGTGAGCTTGACAAGCGGAACATGTATCGCCCATGGAAATATGCACTATTCTATTAATTACAATTCCATCGATGAGGTCTATGAACGACCCAGGAGAGTCCTACCAATAGTATTGGAGCAATCACCAATAAGAATCCTCGACAAACAATGGGTTATTCCAACGGTAATTATTGCTGTAGAAGGAATGACCGCTTCAAAGGCAGTTTGAGCAGACGACAGCATCGGCCGCTTTGGCAGCGAAATATGAATTAATTAATTATTAATATTTATAACCATACCTCCAAATGGTAAGCTCATCGAATAACTTAGGCCCGTGGAACCCCCGCCTTCGGTCGCCGACACACCAAGACTCACACTCTCTGCCGCCGCTGCGGACGCATGAGCTACCATCTGCAAAAGAAGACCTGCGCTGGCTGCGGTTACCCCGCTACTCGCCTTCGCAAGTACGGTTGGTCCCTGAAGACCCAGCAAAGAAAGGGCACCGGAACCGGCAGGATGCGCTACCTAAAAACCATCCCTCGCATCTTCAAGAACAAGCTCAAGAATGCTGCCTGATCGACCTATTTAAACGTCCATTCAACACTCGTCAGATAGGTATTGGTGAAGCTAATCATCACTTGCGTTCCTGGGAGCACAGGTACTTCTCGACCAGCTCCTCCCTGTTCATGCCTGGGTAGCGCTTTACGAATTTCAGCATCTTGAAGAAGTCCTGGTCGAATAGCTGTTCCAGTTCGTACGCTAGGGCAACCTGGGTCGATTCGCATGGCTCGCTCACGGGCTTGGGTACTTCAGGTTCGGGGATTTTCGGTACGGGCTCCTCAACCTTTCTTTTAGGTGACTCTTCTTTGAACATGTTCTGAAGGATGTCTTCGACTTCCTGATCCTTGACTGGCTCCTCCCTCTTCTCCTCCTTCATTGGCTCTTTTTTCTCTTCCTTCATTGGCTCAGATGCACAACCGTGGCGGCGCTGGAAGCATTCCTTAAACTTTCCAAATGCTTGGGGAAAGTTGGGAATAAAGCTCTTGGCGAGCCCCTTCAGCATTCCAACATCCATGAACCTTCCGTTAATTTCCAAACCATCACGTTCAGAATCGTCCATAGAGGCGACCAAAACCTTTGGAGCTTGAGCAGGCTGCCTTATTTTGAGGAAAGCATGAGGATGGTCACCCTTGTCTTCGCAAGCCTCGCAGAAGTCGAAGTTGTGGCAGATCACACACTTGTACCTGTGGCCGACAATTGGGAACATTCCACAACCGTCGCAAGTAACTCGGTCGTGAACTACCGAGGGCTTTTTTGGGGCTTCGCATGGGGGAGCTTCACTCTTTATTTGCGACTTACGGATGGAGCTAGTCACCTGCTCGGCTACTTGCTTCGTGATCTCCGGAATGATCTCGTTCAGTCGACTTTGGACGAGACCAGCGATATCCACTGGTTCAGGCACTTTCTCCACCTTGGGTTCCGCGACGGGAGCTGGTTTATCTTCCTCAAGATCATTGAACGAGTCGCTGGAGCTATCAGCCTTGATGATCTCCTCAATCGTAATCTTGAGGCCAGTACTCTTGGAGTGGCTGAGGTAGAGGATATCGATGTCACTCTGGCTGGTGAGGGCGATGCTATCTCCCTCCGCATCGACGTAACTGAGCATGAAGTTCTGCGGAAGTTTCTTGAAGGCTGAACGTACGAAAGCGAGCAACTCATCGTAGTTGACCTGTCGGTTGAGCACATGGATCTCCTTGCCTTGGATGATTTTGAAAATCATTTGAGAAATGGTTGTTAATTGATTATAGCGGTGCTGCCCTGCCAGCCTTTATAACCTTCTATGCGGATGTATTCCGATCGTCTTAATTTGCTGAGTACGTTGGGTCACTAGCGAAGTCAATTGGTACTACGAAGTAGCTCTATGGATGTTTTTCTGACAGTTTGGTGGGTGGATGGATGGGGAAGTAGCACAATCTTAACGACTTTGCTACACGTGGAAATCAGTTAGAGAGGCCAAACAAACGGCTTAGATCAGTGAAATTCATACGGAGGTTGTCGCAAGGAAGTCGAATTGGGGTTGGGATGGAACTCACGGAGCAGATGGATCTTTTGTGGGCTTATTCGTCCCTTTCGCTTCAGACTTCTCGGATATGACTGCCATCGCAACGATACACCTTTCGCCAAATCTCCTTGATAACGGTTTTGCTGTTCGAGCAAGTCTCAACCACGCTCGATCAGCTCGCCAAAATCCGTCAATAAATCTTGGTTGTAAACCACCAAAGTTTCCTATGCTCTGCCTTTTCACCCCACGCTCGTTCACCGAATGACACTCAGCGACGGCCAACCCTTGGTATTGCCAACTGCATCTATCAGTCAAACTTAAAAATTGTTTAAAGCAGTGCGATAGAAATTCTGTCAGGTGCAACCCTTATCAATAATGGCTAGCACCAGTCCGAAGGCTTGCAGTGGCGACAGTGGATGCCAGAAGGAGTATTCCCACTGAGACTTACTGGTTCGCCGCATCACCAGCTTGTTCGTTCGGGAGAACTCCATGAGATCTTTAAGCGTGAAGTAATTACGTTTGATTGACTCACACCGAAATTCACTTCGATGCAGCTTCAATGCCGATACCTTTGTCTTGTATTACTTATACTCGCCTTCGAGGTAAGAAACTTGCGGGTCTGAGACTATCCGAGTTACTTCACTGTTGCCTTATACCTTGGGTAGCAGCAAGATATCCGCTTCCTTGCTGAACCGAATAAAGGCCAATTCGATACGCCCGCCCCGAGACAGCCTACTTTCTTCCACTTTTTCGTACAGTTTGTACTGGTCCTTGGTGAGGTTGGAACTCAGTTTGGCGAGCACGTGAAGCCCTTCCTTGGGTTAAGGTCGTTAGCAGATGATAGTTTTGCCAAGGATACCCTTTTGCGCCGACATGACAAACCTCCCATCAAACTTAAGAAAGCACTGGTAGACCGGGAACGAAAGCAGAGAAGAACTAACTTTAACGGTGCAGGTTATCTTGAAAGATTTTGGGGGTAGAGATAAGAAGTAAGTGCGTGGAATCTCCTTCCCCTGCAGCTGGAGCATCTCGTAGAACTCTCGACGGTAGTGATCGAGCAACACTATTCCCGGAGGTAAGGCATCTGAGTCACCTTCTTCTCCCAACTCTGTCGCCACGGATGTGCGTTTTCCTTGCTGAGTAGTTTCTTCCTGTTCCATATTTCTATATTCGTAGACCAGCAATAATTTATAAATGCTCTGTGTTGGGCTCAAGCTCAACCGTCCTGACAACGACAAGGAGTCTGTGCAAGCAAAGAATGATCTGCAGGATCTCAGTGGGCATCCCTTCTTCGATCATGAAAAACACTAAGTGAGGTTCACATCACATGAGGAGAACATCACTGGTTGGGATTTACGAAATTTGATGAAGAGGGTTGTAAGCGAAGGTCAATCAGCATCTCAGGGGAAGATTGTCAAACCACGCACCAGCACAAAGCACAACAGTAGTCGAAACTATCTAAGAGCGTTACGACCAAAGACCTCGAGCTCAAGGCCACCAGTGAGTTACTCTCAGCCAATATCTGGTAATATGGCAGTTCAGTTACCTGTGGTCAATCCCGAAGTAGAGGTATTTAGGCACCGTGCCAGCGTAATTCCCAGCCGCGTGGAATCGCTACGGCAAAGTACTTCTCACAACAGTGCTAATGCGATAAGCCCGGTAAAGAGACCTTTGCTACCTGCGCGTGTTTGCGTAAACTTCTTTCGTCCCGAACCTGCTTTTCTTCAGAAAAAGTAGCCCTTGAAGACATCGCATCCGCGTAGCGAAATCTGCAACTTCAATACGTACAAACAAACACATCACCCCTCGGCAAAAGAATCCCCACACCGAAGAATCTTCGAAGAGAATTGGAAGAGGCAGCAAATGCGAATACACAAACAGCACCAGTCCTACCTCTAACAAATTAACCAGTTGCTTGGCCAGTAGCACATCCGTTTGGACTAGTAGTGCTATGCTAAGCGACCTGCTTGTTGACTGCTTCTTAATAATAATATCTGTCGGTTAAGGCGCGATATGAAGGGTGACTATCCAGAGTTCCGACTGAATCCAGAACCCGAAAGAGCGGTCTCTAAACCACCACGTAGCTCCTAAACTGAGCTCTCTGAGGAAGAGCACGAAAAGATTGCCAACTTGTGCAACGTGTATGGTCTTAACCAAGAGGAAACCCGACAGCTGATTGACGAGCTCAAGGCTGGTGGTAACATCTCCATTGAACAGCCACAGCAGAAGAGCATCGATCGACGGCAGAGCAGCATAGTGTCCATCAAGAACGAGGAGATGTCCTTCAACGATTCGGAGTTCCGATTCGACTAAGAGTATAGCTTCAAGCAGCACCAGCGAAGGATAAGTATGAGCAGCAACGGGGGTGAGCAGCAGCAGCAACAGTTTTAGAAGGTGTTGGCAGCGAGGCTGAGGCATGAAGATGACTACATTGAAAGGTTGCGCACCTAAAACGATAGCCTGAGAGGTGAGAAGTGCGACCTCGCCTCTAAACTCACCACCCTAATGAAAATGAAAGAGCAGGAGACCGATATCATGCTTGGACTCAAGAATACTATTTGTTCGCTGACTGCGTTGCTCAGCGATAAGTAAGCTGCTTACAGTCAGCTTCAACAGGACTATGCGAGATTGGTGGAGAAGTTGGAAAACCGAAAGTACGTTATACCTACCAATGACAAATAAAACTGGCAGCAGAGCCAGCAACCCCGTAACAGCAAACTCTAAAAACGGGAGTCAAGAGAAAACCTTCTTACTGAAGCATCGGCAAAAGAGTCCAACTTGGAGAGAAAGCCATCAAAATAGTTCAGCAAGAACCGCAGCACAACAAACTTCCACGCCCCCCAACCCACCACCACAACGACCTCCTCGAACAGTCGGCAGCAGGTGCCACCGATCAACACAAGCCAACTCACAAACACAAACAACCAAGTCTACATAGAAAATATACGCCAGCAGGTACCTTTTCATCTTACTGCAGGAAAAGCAGGATAGCAACAAACAACAACAGTCCCTCAACCGTAAGCAAAAAATCGACATCAGCAAGTACAAGGTGTTCATCGATGAGCTCCGCAACATCTGCATCAACAAGCAGAAGTGATGCTGCATTCTGGCCATTATTATAGAGCAGTTATAACATACATACATGGAGGACGATAGCTTCGACGATATGCCCAAACTCATCAGGTATATGCCCGAAAGAGCAGAAAGGCCACCCAAGCCATAGCTAAACCCTATTGATGTAGCAGAGGCCAATCGCGACAAGCAGGGAGGTTTCGGTAGTATACTCAAGAAGCCGACGACCAGCGATATTGCTAGTCCTGTCGCCGTGCAGAAGAAACCCAAGGAATTTGATATCAGCGATAAGTAACTGTCCAAGATCGAGAAGACCTTAAAGGTGTAGAAATTTCCGAGGGGTAGCGAGATGGAGAAGGCACCGATCTCACCTCAAAAGAATGTAGAGAAGTCCAAGACGCTGATCACCCAGATGGTGAACAAAATTAGCACAAAGAATGTAGCGGAGGAACTACTGCCTATCAGCACGTAAAACATTACAAAGCTTACCCGCTCGTTGGATGAGGAGAAGACTGAACTTGCCGAGAAAGCTCAAAACATCGAACAGCAATTGCGATCAAACCAACACAACAAGAACCTGCAGAAGTAGCTACAGACGATGGAGATGGGCATGGAGCGGTTGGATACCATGAAGCTGCTCTATCTCGATAAGGTGGAACTGAGGAACGAGAATAGAAGGTTGCTTGGCACTATTGAGTAGCTGAAGAAGGAGAACAAAGAGATCAAAGCGAAGATTGCGCAGGGTATCCAACAAATTGAAGCCCATATGCACAACCTGCCATGCGACAAAGAGAAGGCCCTGGAGATTGAGATTCGAAAGTGTCAAGAAGAACTGAAATCTGAACGCGAAATGCGTACCAACCTGGAGAAGAACATTTCTAACACCATCCAGAACTTTGCCAGGTTGTATGAAGAGGCAGATATCGCCAGGAAGATTGTTGTTAGTCAGCTCAAATAAATAGAATAATCAAAATTACGCGCAAAACACGAACAGGAAGGATGGCCAGAATCAGATGCAAATGGCCATATGCATGAGGAGGGGCTTCGTAAGAGATAGGACACCAAAACTCGCAAACGAGAGGATAGTCGGCATGATCCACCCCTTAGCAGCAACCGAGAGCGGGAATAGCATACCAGCAGTAAAACAGCTCTCAAGGGGAATCATACAAACAAATCCTCACTAAATCCTAGCAACCAGGCCGAAGAACCCCACCGAGGTCCTCGCAGCCGCCCAAGCGTTGCTGCCGATGAGAACAACCAACGTACCCTACGAAAGCACGACAAGTAGATCTCCTAACCTAACCCCCCATCGCCTTCACCTGTAACATCATCAGCTCGACCTGCCGGCGGATTAGAGGATATGGTGCAGAGAATGAGAGCCAACCAGTCAAAGTTCCGTGCAAGCTGATGACTGGATTAGTTAGATTATAACATTCTTTGAAGAAATATATGCAGCCTGGCAACCTCAGCCAGCAACCCAGCTGGTACCTGCACGTTCTACTCAGCGAGTATATACCTGCCTCTTTGGACCTCACCAGTCGCCATCTCAGTAACAAAGCCAAACTAAAAATCATCACGAGTAGCACCATGAACGACACCTTCGCCAACTGGCGCAAGAAGAAGAAGGTTAGAAAGTAGCCCCAACAACACCGCCCCACCGATAACAGTGAGCTATCAACCACCGATGCGACCAATGGCAGTACCAATCAACAGTAAACTCAGACGTCTGCGGGTTAACGCTGGAGCAGTACTTCAAAGGCCGCAGCCTCACTGACAATAAAACCTTCGACCACAACAGCACTACTATCGATACTTCAGCAAGGGAGTAGTGCGAGGAAACTCAGCAATACCTACAGTAACCCTTCGAAATTCATGAAACGGATGAAGACAACTACAACGAAAGCCAGAAGTCAGTGCGCACGCCATAGTTTAGCCAACCCAACCCTTCTATGGTGCAGAAGAAGATCCTCAAGAAGTATACGAAGAAGCACAGCAAGGTCAAGACCTAAACAGCTGAGGAATACGATCCATTAGATGGTGTACTCACTCGCAATCGCTTTCCTACCATGGTAGCCGAGGATCGCGACTGCTCGTCGGTTGAGAAAGTCGATAAGCAGGAAATGCGCAAGAGTAAATTAGTTGTTATGGTAGCCCGAGCAGTTTCCAACCTCCAAAAACCGATCGATAAGACGGCCACCTTTACGGATTTCTTCAAGTATGAGGGCGATTTCAAGAAGGGCCGCATCTTAGAGAAGGTGCGGCAGTAGAAGGACAGGTTATCAGACATGCGTAGTAACGATATGGACTACGTCACCAAGTATGCGAACAAGTTCAACTTGGGAGAAGGAGTATGTCGTCAGATCATGAAGTAATGCCGCATCTGAGCAACTGACGCGGCATGCTGTTTTTTTACCCACAGTATTATAATATCCACTAGGTCATGCTCTCCCGAGTCGTCACCAAGGTGTTCGCGGGCTTCTCTACGCACGCTGAACCCAAAGCCGGCAAGCTATTCACCTGGAGTACCAATGGCTACTGCCTTGCTCGGGCCTCTCGAGGAAGCTACAACACCCCTGCAGAGGTTGCACAGTTGGACTCGCCTGTGGCCAAGGTTAGCACAGGCAAGAGGCATGTGCTCATCCAAACTAGTAAGCGGTAGTTGATGGGTAGAAAACGGCACGCTGTACGGAGCGGGTTAGAACAAGAACGGCCAGCTCGCCAACAACGCTTGGAGCAGCGAACAACCCGAGGTTATCCAATACTTCAGCGGCCTTAAGGTTAAGAGCTTCAGCAGCGGTAACTACCACAATGTGGTTGCACTTGAAGACGGTACTGTGTACACTTGGGGCTCGATTGGACCTCTGAGAATTCCAATACTGAATGCTTTTTTCAATGATGGTAATTGTCTGGGTTTGGGCAACGTTCTTAGCGCAAACAAGCCCACACAAATAGAAGGGCTCAGTGATGTTGCCCAGGTAACTGCAGGAGACCGCTTTACGTTGGCTTTGAAGAATGATGGTCGAGTGTACGGGTGGGGTAGCGTCTTTGGCGGTCGATTGCTCTTCCAAACTGGAGTCATCAATACCCCTACCGAGCTTGTTGAGATCACTCGCTTCCTCAACAAGAAGCACACACACATCGTTAAGATCTGTTCTGCAGGAAGTCGAACAGTGTTTCTCTGCGACAACGGCAAACTCTACACATTTGGAAAGAGCGAAGATGGCAACACTGGTCACAGACCTAATGAGCTTATCAATGAAGGAGACGCGCTCGATCATATTACTCCAGTTGTTGATGAAAACTTCAAGGGACAGGTCGTTTAGGACTTTAAGATTTCAAACGATGCACTCATCCTGCGCACCAGTACTGATTTAACTTACAGTAGAGAGCGGAGGCGTCTACTACAGTGGCATTGGGCTGGCCTACAAGCCAAAATTGTTTCCTCAAGTCATTCGTGATGTGAAGAACATCTTCGCTACCGAAAGCTCCGTGGGAGTTATATCTGGTACCATAACATCGTAACTCAGAGGACAACAAGATCTACTACATCGCCGATAAGATCCTTGAGGAGAGCGACCAGTGTCCGTAGACAAAAGTGTACGTTAGCGAGGACCAAACCCTCACCGGAGACGTGCAACAAATCGGTGGCAAGTACGAACTGAAGTTCGCCATCATTGCTTGATGCCATCTATGCGAATAGAACTGAGCTACCGCAGTTGCTTGGGTAGTCTCCATAGCCGATATTACAATTCAAGAATAAAGAGTCGTTTGGATGAACTTACACAGTTTCCAGAACAAGTTTCGTGCGAGAAGGCAGCAACCGATCCTTGACGAAGAAGAGTGGGAGAAGCGCTAAACTACGGATGTAGCTGATGAAGAGTTCGAGGATTTTGATGGGACTGCACAACTCAATCGCATGATCTATGTCAAAAAAAGCTTCAATCTCAGCAAAACACAGAATGTATCGTCAACGTCGGGCAAGAAAATCGAGACTAACGAAAGCTTCAATCTAACTCTTAAGTTGAGTACGCTCGCAGATGACATTTCTACTGATCGGCAACCGCAGAAATCTCCTGAGTTTCCGAAGGACCTCTCGCAGAGGATGTTCAGTGATGGACGACCAAGCAGGTTGGAAGCGAGCAACCCGGATCTGCACTCTACCGACATCAAAGAGTATAAGATTAAGGTTACGCCACCAAAGGAATAGAGAGATCTTTCAGAGCGGAAGCTCAGTACCTCCCGGTTGGATAACCCTCCTCCAGTTAAGAAGAAGTCAAATGTAAGTGACCAACCCCAGCGCGAGCATTCTGTGAAGGAAACAAAATCAGTAGTGACTCCAAGAAAGCAAATCGACAAGAGCGAGAAGGATCTTTCAGTCTACAATGAATCTAATCATGCTCCCAAACGTCGCAGGCATACTGACACTAAGCGGATAATCGTCTGCATACCTCAGAAGCGTCTGAGCTACTCCCCTGTAAAACCCCGTTAGACTTTATTAGGCGAATTTGAGAGAACACTAAGTGAGCTGCGCCGTAACACTAACCGAAAATTCCAAGATTCGCTATTCCCAGCGAACTCCAGCATCATATTCAACAACAAGATTAAGAATCAGTCTGAGGATTTCAAGTTTGAGCGAGTCCGTCAGATCTACGAGAAGTATACTGTAAAGCTGTACCACCACTGTGATCCTGCCACGCTCATCCCCGGAAGCTACACCAGTGCTAGCCTCTACTGCTCCTTGGTGCTGCTTGCAGATAATCCGAACAGAGTGGCCAACATCTTAGAGAACCAAGAGCTCAATGCATAAGGAATCTACTATGTTTCGCTGTGCAAGGATGGAGTTTGGAGGTACATAGTTGTGGATGACTTCCTGCCTATTCGGGTGCACAAAAAGAAACATCTGCTGTTCCTGCACACCACCAACCAGTACGAACACTAGTACTAGGTATGGGCAGCCATCATTGAGAAGGCTGTGGCTAAGGTCTACGGAACTTACGAAGATGTTGTGCTGACCAAGTCGGAAGGAGTACGCAACATATTCAAACTACTCACAGGCTACCCGTGTTCGTAGTACAATCTCGAGGAAAACACTGGGCTAAAACCATTTTCAATCATCCTCGAAAGCAGTTTAAAACAACGCCACATTGTTGTCCTGGAGAACATCATTTCTGATAACGAGCGGCTCAAACAGCTAAACTTGAACAGCAGCTTCAGCTACCAAGTGACCGGGATGGACGGTGATCGCCTCACGCTACGCAACTACTCCGAAGAGTAGCCTGATCGAAGCTACAGACTTGACGATCTCACTGTATTTGGGAGATTGCTCATATTCAAGCATGAGGACAATTTCGTGTATGTGAGCAGAACCCTGCGTCACAGAATCGGATACTACTCCTAAATGTAGTTCGAGTTACCCAAGGATAGCAACTGCTACTTGGAGGTATGGCAGCTCAATCCCGTCTATTTCCGAGGGCATTCGTCTACTAGCGAGGTGGACTACCAACAGGGAGACTGGCTCATGGAACTCCGCAACATCTCCGAGAACAGCATTGATGAGGTACACTACCATCCTAACCAAGATCGTTTACATCAGGGAGTCTGGACAAAAGCTGCATTTGCATGCAGGTACCTACAGTCTGCGAGTACACGTATGCCAACAACAGAGGGAGTACGACTTCACCGTCTCCTACTACGGTGAGCACGAGATTACCAGCGAACGAGTAAAAGTGGTGGAAAAGTGGCAGCAACCCTGCCAATGCCCCAGATAATGATCTTAGTTCTAGGTCTCAAGATGCATCAGTCATGAGGTCAGGCGAACCCGAAGCCAGTGTTGTGCTCGATAGCCAACAGCAGCTTTTATCGTAGCTTCCGTTCGTTTTGGTAATCTGGCAGTTTGAGAATGTTGCCGCATGTGTGGGCGGTTGGTAGATTCTAACTGTCGGGCACCTTCACAATACGTAACTTTGGATGCAGCTCCCGAAAACCGAGCAGTGGAGGTCGAGAGCATGCAGTGACGAATAATAGGAATTTCTCCCTTTGTTGTTGGTTGAATTCCTCCAGTACATTCCATAACATCAAGATTGTCCGATCTTTGGAGGCATACTCGGAGTATGCCACGTACAGTTTGAGGTCCTTAAAGTCAATTTCGCGGCGACTTCCCGAGATAATGCGATTGAGTTCATCGTGATTAAAGAGCTTGAGGGTCGACCCACTCACCAGCTTCATCATCCCCTTTTTGAAGGCTTGACTTCTCTCCATGATCTGCTGATTGACGAGGTAGTCGGCGTAGGCCATAATAAAATCGATCTTGTTCTGCTAGGTGACCGCTATGTTGCGACCGTCTTCACGTAGTTCAACTGTTAGACTGGCTCTCCTTCCATTGCCGTCGACGTACTCGTTGAGAACGGAAAATGTCAGCGAGAGGTCAGCAATATCGATGTCCTTCGAGTATTTCAGCATCATCAGGTTTGCGTAGATTTCTTTGTTGAGGTACTGCAGGTCGTCCAAATTGTTCTTCTCACCAAGAAGAATGTTCAAGAAGATTCCTGAAAATTGGGGCTAGAGCGCGATTCTTTCCTGCATTGCCTTCCCGACCAACGACCCTGCAAATTAGTAGTGCTGCAGAGTAAATTTACTGTTGGGGTTGGGAATCACCTCATTCGTTGGAGTTCCCTGAAACATTCCGAAGGTTGGATTAAAGACCTGTCGGCAAGACCTATTGAGGAACTCTTTTGTGGGTCCTCCCATGTCCACACCTTCCTCCCTTCTGCCGTTCCATGATAAGAACTCAAATTGAAACCGTCTATTGAGGTCGCTTTTCCCAATTTGGTTGAAGGCGCTCATAAACTCCCTGCCACGTTCAATGCTGACAGTACCCGACACATCATACGCGGGCACGTAGCTCTCTCTCAGACTTTCGAGAAATTTGTTGTAGCGGTACTCCAAGCTAATGATGAACGGAACGTTCTGGAGTTTTCTAAAGAGGCTTTCCTGCTTGTTGTCGAAGTTGCACTACTGGAACATTCTATTGAGGTGGACATCGCCGATAAATACTGTGGGATTCAGCAATTTGGTTCTGTAATTCTTTTGATATATGTTGGAGAGCAGCTCTGTGAGGTAATGGAAGTTACGCGAAGGCTCGCTTTCGGAAGCACGTTAATTCACTGCCAATGCTAACTGCTTCAATAAAAACTCGATGATGTTGAGTAGGACCTCCGGTGGGTAGCTATTGTTGGAGAACTGGTAGTCATCCATGAGCTTAAACTAACGCCCTAACATGACAATGAAGAGTTCAAAGAGTTTTCCGATGGCCCTGTTGATAGACCTCGACACCCTGAGATCGGTATCTTTGAGCATACCAAATAATGTGGATATGAGCTTATGGGATGCCTCACTGTTCAGGGAACTCGTAAAGCTATCGCAGAATAGTTCCAGGATCTTCATGTAGATATTGGCGAGGGATTCGAATATCGTAGCAGTGAGCCCTTTGATTTCTCCTTTGTTCGAAGTCAGCAACCCGTCGAGAATGCACAGCAACTTATCACTGTACAATTTCGGATCGATTTTGCTGAGGAACTGGGAATATTAGGGGCTACGGTGCAGCACCCATTCAAGCTACTCCCGGTTCTCTGCTGTCTCGATAATGGTCTTGCGTTTGTAGAAGCGCTGGAATACGCTATCTTTGACAGCAGAGCTGTATCGCTACAGTGCAAGATTGTTGACTAACAGCGCAAAGGACAGTCTTTCAGGGCTGAGTTTGATGGGCAGCAAAGTCTATTCGAGTATGGCAGAGGCTTGCTGATAGTTGATGAGGGCCTTATTTATATCGTTGGTGCGGAGGAAGTTGGCTGGCAGTTGCGTAGGATGGTTGATTGCAGGCAGCTCCAAAAACTCCTTCGTGACCACCTGAGTGTATTTAAGGGCAAGTTATATGCATTCCTCGAGGTTCAGGAACCTAAAATAGTTGATGTGTTGAAGCACAGTGTGGTTCAGCAGCATGGAAAGCAGCTGTGGCGACAGACTCTGGTACAGAATCACGCGGATTACGGTCGCTCGGAATTCAGCTTATTTTAGCAAATTTTTGAGTCGATCTGAAGAGTTGGCAAACTCGCACTCCTCCAGATAGGCTTAGAGGAACCGGATGCAGGTGGGATCAGCAACAGCATCGAGCATGCGAATGCATATCGAAACTAGCTTAAGTAGCTCTGCTCGAACAAAATCCTCCTTCTGAAGCACACAGGCCACCACCACTGACCGTGCGTCTTTTTTGAAGCTGAGGCCAGTCATGAGCATCGTGAGATACTGCCAATGTTTCTGATAATTACGGAGGTTGGTTGCTAGTACGGCATGAAAGAAGTACGGCATGCGATAAATCACATTGCTCATCATCTTCGCAGCCTTCTCAGGGGGCAGTTCCTGCTGTTTCTGCAGTACCAGCGGCATATTGTTCTAAGCCTCCTCGGTTATGCGCTTGAAGGTATGCGTCCGACAAAGAACAGTACGGATGCATGCCTGAAGCCTAACGATGTTGCGTATCCTCTGATCCTGTCTTTCGAGTTCTCCCTTATGACTACGCTGCTTCTCCAGGAAGCGGTTGCGGTGGTTAAAGTTAGGCAGGATGAGGTTGTCCATGTAATTATTAAACGATTAGAAATAGACATGAGCCAGTCAGTTCAAGGTGCAGCTCTCGTACGTGGGAATCATGTACTTTATGTTGATGAAGGCATCCTACAGTAAGCGCATCAGGTACCTAACCACCTGTCTGTTCGAACAGTTCCAGGGTTTCGGTGATGAGATCACCCAAGTTGAGGCGCTTTCGTTGACTGTACTCGATGTTATCTCCGATGTTGATATTACTATTGCGGAACAAGTTGAAGATTGGGAGGATCTGACGGTAGTATGGAACAAGTGCCTAGCCAATCATCTCTCCACTCAGTACTAGCTTTTGGAGCACCTTCAGCATGATGGAAATGATCTCGGGATCGCGAGTGTTTAGAGCGGCTGTATAGAATGGCGTTGGTACTTTTGATGGGAATAATGAGTTGAGGAATAACTGGTAGAATCTTGTTCCCACCCTTCTCCAGCAAATCGTAGGTTCCCAGAATAGAGAAGAACCGGTATGGATCAACTCTTTCTCTCAGTCCATCGAAGAAGATGGGGAGGTAGTGGTGGTAATCCAAAGTCTCAGGAGAGATTTTCCAATTGAGTTTAGCCACAGTACTCTGATGGTCAACTCGGATTGGTAGGTCACCACGATCATAATAACGACGGAAATCCGAAGGGGGTACCCCGCGCTTTTCGAAAGCGCCACATTTGGGCACGGGCGCCTCATGCACCTGCTTCTTCTCGAGTGTAGAAGAGGTCATCCCGCCATTACCACGTTGCCTCTCGTACTTATCTAATGTTACTGACGGATAGTACTGAGCGACATTCCTGATTGGGAGATTTCGAAGTCGGGTTCGATCTTTCGAGTGGGGAGCTTTTGCTTGGGCATAAACTCCGGTGGAAAGTCACCGAAGGGACTATGAGGATTCTTCGGAGCGTAATCGTTCTTCCATGGTTTGTAGGTCACGTTTGAGCTCTTTCCGAGAATGTTGCGGAGGTGATCCTGAGCTATCTACTTAGCCAAGTGGGTACATATGATTTGGGTGGCAAGGTTATCACGCTTGAGAGTGGAGGCGAGGGTTGACTGTTGCACCTTCGGAAGCATCAGAGCAAGAAGTTATATTATTAAAAATTATCCGAGTAGCAACAGTGCACGAATGCTTGATTTCGAGTAGATGGAGTGCTAGCCTCGATGTTCGGCTACCGCTGCTGACCTGAACGAACTCACACCATGGCAGCAAACCTCTACCAACTTCCTCGATGGGTTGGCAGGTCTTGTTGATATAGGGCATCGCCAGCATAATCTTCCAACGTAACCGAGTGCCCGAGCTGCGGTGATACGACGCAGACGGCCCAGTCGAACAACAACCCATCGCCGCCTCACTGATAAACCAAGCACCTGCAATAAGGAGCAGTTTTCGGAAACTCCACTGAACGTCATTTCACCTCGACTATGTTATGCAAGCATCACCAGTGGCAACCAACCCAACCAGAAGGATTGCTACTCCACACAGCTGTTCCGTGACGGGCTTGACGATAAGGAGAACATCGTGCGCCTGAAAGAGAGCATAGGTGAAAATCGTCGTAATACTCGGTTGGAGAAGATCATCAGAATAGTTAACCCACGCCGCACCAATTCTATACTCATAGAACGGTCAAGACTACGAGTGCTCGTCACTGAGGAACTAGAAAACCGTTGTCCATAGCCGAAGGAAGTTCTACATAACAAATCTTTGAGCAGTACAAACCACTATCGCAAGCTGGAGCAGCATCTACAGGCTATAAACCGTCAACCGAAGAAGAAGATGACGGGTAGTGATCGGCCCGAGCTGCGATACCTTCCTGATGTGACCAAAATGCTGTACGAGAAGTATTCTTTGAACAAGACACGAAGCTCTTTTCGTGGGAGATTACTGGTGTGACTTGTCTAGTATTTTATAGTGTTTGTCAATCAGATCTCCTCTGGGCGTAATAGGTAGTCAAAGCTCAGCGAGGTGGATCCGCAGACTATCGTGTAATCTTTCTGAAGGATTTGCAGGTTGGAAGGGCGGTGTTGGCTAAGCTGCTCACGGTTAGCAAGATGAACGAATAGCTCAGCGTTTTCCTGAGGCTTCAGCATCCAAGTATCCAGGGAGTACGAGATGGTGCATGCTTTGAGTGGCACCTTGATGTCCGGTAAGTAGATGTTACAAAGGGGAGACTTACCAATTGTGGTGGTGTCTTCCAAAGTGTAGGACTTATACTACTGTGTACGACGGTTCACGGTGATGAGCTCAAGAGGACCTCGATTTACGATTTTGACTTCCTCTTGATCGTCGATGTTCTCCGATGAAGCAACTTCGGTTGCAGATTCTGGCTCCTCCATCTGTGAATCCAGCCCATACTTGCGATATATTTCCTTGGGATCGACCGACTTCATGTTCAAATCGATGTACACACTAAGCTTCTCTTGAGGGCCGCTACCTCCTCTTGCTGCATCCACTATCAAGTCAAAATCACCAGCGCTCACAACCATGCCAGCCTTCAGTAGGAGTGTCCTGTCTATCTTGAGCTTGCTTCGATTGGACTTGGAAACATCCCTCACAAGGAAGTCATCACCAATCTTTACCAGCTTCAAGTGCCTTTGGTTTATGTAAATGTTATCCAACCTGATATCGTTGCCTTCTGCCGATCCCACCCTCACAAATTATTTTGTGCGAAGCTGTGTTGACGTTGCACCACATTTCAGCAAGGTTGACTTCATCACGTACTGTTTCTCGCCCTGTTCCTCATCCCTCACTTTGATGGACAGTCCTTGCCAATCTTCAGATGGCTTGCCAGTGGTTGGCTTGAACTTATGCTTAAACAGATTGGTGCGGTTGCTTGGCACCATCCAATACTGGTCCACGAATGTCGTGAACTGCCCGATGTCGAGTTCCTGCTTCTCATGAGGGTCAATTAGATGTTTCAAGTAGGCTTTCTGGGTTTAGTTGAGGAGGATCTTCGAGTACTTCTCAGTGAAGAGACTGAAGCTGTTGATGAAGTCATCCCAGTCAACCACAGCCTCTCTTCCAAAGGATTCCTTCCAAAAGCGGTTGGCCACTTCCATAATGTTATCTGATAATTATGATTTACTAGCGATCGAAGCAGAAACAGCTCATGAGCTGACGACCACGAAGTCTACGTCTGATGCTGTCGAGGCATTAGAAGATTGACCTATTTGTATAACTTGATAATTACTCTGAATGAAAAGAATCATCGTAGGGTCTGACCATGCTGGTCTGAAACTAAAGGCTGAGCTAGCAGCATTCCTCAAGTAGAAAGCTTTCGATGTTGTGGACGTGGGTACCAACGATAAGAGCAGCTGCCACTATCCTGACTTCGCTGAGAAGATGGCTTCAATCATCCGACCCGAAGACCGAGGAGTGCTGGTCTGCGGCTCCGGCATTGGCATCTCAATCGCAGGAGTGAAGAGCAACCTCCGCTGCAGTGTGGCATTCAACGAGTACACTGCAAAGGAATGCCGCAAGCTGAACTGCCAAGTAATGGCTTTGGGTGATCGAGTGGTGACCCCGTAGATGGGCAAGATCATGGTGGAGCTGTTTCTGGAAGGCTATTGATGGTACGATGAGTGATCGTTCATAGTAAGAATCTCCCATCGTCGGAATATTCTTGGAATTATGATGGTCGTACCCAGGAAGTCGGCGATTTGACCTTTGAAGTGTGTTTTACAGTTCTGTAGTTGCTAGCAGGTAGCACACGTTCAGGTAATTTAATGCTTTATTCAAATTCATAAGGTGAACAACGAAAGGAGATGTGCCAAGAGTTGACATTCGGATTTAAAGTACTCTTCAGGAACAGTCAGAGGTGGAGTCGGGTTGCTCACCCGAACGAGAAACCAAAGCGCCATCGTCCCCAGCCGACCTTAGAAAAATTCGGAAGGCTTTGAACACCAAGAGACTGAAAGTATTTCGAACTTGATGCTTGGATAGCTGATTTGCTGTGGCATCAGAACTACAAGGGTCGGACTGCTTCGACATTGAAAACAACCATCGGCCCAACTGTCAACCGATCAGGGAGAATGAGAGGTAACTCAGTAATCAGTATTGGGTATCGAAGGAGTTAGTTGGGTGGTGACCATACTTCTTTTCGTACTCTCGTAACGAGCACTTCTTGAGCATCAAGGGGAGGTCCAACTCCTTGGGAAGCTTGGGTTTTAGGTGAATCATCATCAGCTGATGCTCCAGTTCCTGTTCGAAAACGAGCTCTGCTGCTAAATCTGCGTCGTTCATGGTTGCTGATTTGGGCGGTAGCGTTACTTGATTTAATAATATACCAGGCTGAATGCCGCCCCCGGATAAAGCCGTGCCGACAATCTAGATTCAAATTTGGCAACCGACGAAGTACGGCCTTCACCTTAAATGATTGGTCGGAACGAATTAGTCTTGAGTAGTTGAGATGTTCGGCGTCCATCATAGGTCAATTGGACTGTCTTCCCAGACCAATTATTGATGGTGGAGAATCCTGAAGGTGTTGTTGGTTGATTTTGATGCGTATGAGAAAAACAAGTTTGGCTAGGACCAACCGACCACGATATTCGGGAATATTCTGACCAATAACTTTGGAATATTGAGCAGGCAAACAATAGGACTAAGACCCTAGCTCGCACTGTGTTAGTTGGGGCACATAAGCCGACTTGCTTCGAGCAACTTAAATGTTCAAAAGATAAAAATCCTGATCAAGAGCTTGGGCTTGCAGATAATCAACACTTGATTGGCTCAACTTCACTCGATTTTTGCTGTGCTTTGGGTTCTTCGCCTCAACCAGCACACCAGATACCTACGAAACAATGTCGATGATGATCTTGGATGCTCAGCAATTGAAATTCTTATTTTCGTAAAAAAACATGGGGCTGCACCGAATGAGAGTGTCGGCTCTGGAAACAATTGATGAGCTTGCCGCCTCTGGGGCCTCTTGAAGGTAAGTATCAAAGCGTTTTCATCGAATATATCGATACCGCCATGAAATAGCTCAAGCCTTGTCCTTCATCGACGACAATTTGTCAGTAGAGCCGTTGTGAGTGACCAATAGGATTGACTCGATCGCTATTATATGGTAAAACAGGCAACTGATGCTATTGTGACTGCATTCCAACAACAAAAAGATAAGGCTCTCCACCCTATCCACATTTGCGTGGTCCTGACGAAGCCATCAACTTTTAGTAGAGGGTATTGCTCATTCCACCCGAAATTCCCTGTATGATGTGGCAGAAATTCAATTGTTTGCTATCGTTGTTCAGTGTTAACTTGAGTACGGCCTATAGTGAGGATAGTACGCTTTCTTGGCGAGTCAACTGAACGGTTTGAATGTTGTGGGGTAGGGGATTATTGTTGAAATACTCCAGTTGAAGGAAAGGGAAACTCTCAAATCACAGTGCTGTAAAAAGGGTAAGTCTAATTAGTGTGTTGAGCCTCCCTACCACTACGACGTCCCACGGCTTCGCAGTAGTCCCAGCATATTAAAGTGGATACTCGGTGGTAACTCCATAAACCCAACCAAAAGGAAACAACTTTGCTTCATCGATGTTATCTGCAAAGTTATCTACGCATTCATTAATATACCCAACTGCTCATGAATGGAGGACTTGGCATCGGCAAGAAGACCTTATAAAATGCCGCCAAAGGCTGGCAGTAAGCCGGATTTCATCTTATTGTCATCTTGCTGCTCCCAGGCAGTCTTGCAGTTCATATTCTTGATGGGTCTACGGTCGCGGATTAAATAGATGTCTATACCTTATCGATGGAAAAATATTTCATTTAGGCGAGTTTGCTAGTGAACTCCATTTGAAGTGTTCAACCAGCAACAAACGACTTGGGGACCCTTCTTTTTTCGCTAAAATGAAAAGCGGAGATAAGACCTTCACTTATTCTCTCCGATTTTACATCAGAGCAAGCATGCAGCTCATGCCTAATTATTAGGGCTGACAATATCTCCAACAAAATATCCAGAAGCTAATAAGCTGGATGGTACATGGGATTCCTTAAAGAGGAAGTTGATCATCAACAGCCCTTCCTTGGACTGTCTCGAGAGTCTAAGGTGGTTGCTGTGAGAGGCAGCTGAGTGGCGGCAGGCTTGGTAAGCAGAATCATGCGGCTTGTAGAAGCCTGATAAATTGCTGGAGTGAGCTTGTGGCGCATCGATTTAGCCTCATCGAGGTTAAAGCGCTTGAATACGAGACCAGGAGGTGCTGTTTGCTGATGTTGCTACACCTGGAAATCACTGCTCATCGGGAGTTAATAATTATAGTGTAATTGATTTGCTTCCTTGTTTGAAATATCGATTTCTCATTTGCACCTGCTGAAACCAATTGAAGTTGCTGGGGAGTACACTGCTGAACCTTAATGCTCTCTCGCACTCACATTTCTCCGATCAGCTTGCCGACTATTCAGGGTTTCCTATGTGCCTTGCCGACGATCTCGAATGCCAGCAACATATTGGTTCGTCGTTTGACTGCCAACTGCTCACGAGCTGACTCTGCTAATAAGACGAACTCTAGACGTTCGGTAATCACCCCACTGCAAAGGGATTAGACTGAACATTTCCAATTGGCACGGTCTAGGTTGCACATCGACGATCAAGTGATGGCAATTCATGCTTGGTTGACAGTAGAACTCACCGAATCATTGATGTAGCCCCTCTCATACGTCCACAATATTTGTTTCGTTGCGAGGTCGAAGGCACGTTGTATACTTATTATCCGCTGCTCAAAGTATTTCTAAGCGCTGAAAAGCTCGGACATTAGCTGGTTTGGCATGTAATGGGAATGGTGTATTCCTCCGGTTTAGTGTCGTTCATAGAAATTTCCTGTTAGTTACATGAATGTTAGTCATGCCGCTCGAAATCAAAGCCTTAACTATGTAAAATCGCTACAGAGAAACTGAGAGGCTTGGATAGTCTTCCTCAGGGATTGAACGTTCAGGAGGACATAGGTAGGCTGAACTGGATTAGCGAAATTCCTGGTGTTAGCACAACCCGCGATTTCTTTCAGTTGAGAGTGGAATTTGGGAGTTGGGCAGGATGGTTGAGTTCGAATGGCCACAATTGGTTCGACTGCTGCTGTTGCGTATCGATATAGATTAGCCGCACCAAGTTATTTGAAATTAGTGCAATATGTATCGACCTAGGCCTTCTTTAAGAGAACCTTGATGGTTCAAGTCAACAATTCACAATGTTGGTGATTTCCATCATGCTATTGCTGAGAAAGGGTTGGTCCGTTTTCTTCATGAAAAACTTGTGTGGCCAATTCGAAGAACAATTTCTTGATCGTAAGAATACTGATCCTAGAGGTAGTGGCTGTTGATTCCAGACCGGCCTACAACTCGCTTGATCCACTGAGAGCCACAATGGGGGAATTCAAGAATGGTTATATTGCAGCGACTGGTGAAGACTTGTCATGCTTATATGTGCTACCCGGTGACCATATGATGCCTTTGTGAGCGCTATCATGTCCATATGTACCTTCCTTTTGACGAGTTTGGCCCCCGCGGATCCTAATATTTAATGAACAAAATTTATGCTAACCAATAGCAAGGCGCCTCCATTCCGCATTCCGGAATTGAAAGCACCACCTCAAACCCTCTGCTGCAGCAGGTGGGATTGAGTTGCCAACGCCAAGCACGGTTCTGAGAACTTTGCCAATTTATCGAGGCCTATTCCCAATAAATGCTGGTTTCCATTGTGAAGCAGGGGTTTGTGAAAACCTACAACCTGCTGAGACTTGGAAAGCCCCGAAAGCACTGCCGCTTACGGATTGTTGATAGATAGAAACCTCAGAGAATACGAGTTTGAGAAACAATCAAGGATAGTCTCCCATGCGAAACGAATTAAGCTTCGAACTATCAGTCTGCTGACCTTTTCGCATCCGTTGCCTGCCTGGAAGTGGAATTGGATTGGCCCTTGGAACCCATGACATACAACTTGTTCGTAATTGGATCATACATCGCAGGGCGGAGAGATCCCTTGAATAAACGCATCTCGTCGAGATTGAAACGTTTCACCTTGATGTTTGCTGGCGTCACCGACGAATTTGGCTTTTCGTTCATTGCGAAATTTATTAATTATAGCACGACTGCTTATCCGGATCGGTTTCATAGCAGAAAACTGGTATGCCTGTTCTCTCATAGGCAATCATAATTAGCTCAACCTTTGGCGAGTTCATTCGACAATTGTACTGAACTACCTTAGTTTTGAATTTGTGAGTTGTTCGAGCCCAAACACCACTTTCTGCCGTTTACCCGCCTTTAGGGACAGCACCAACCGAGATACTGCCAGCTATCGGCCACCCGCACTCATTCCCTCCGAATTGGAGCTTTCTAGTAGCTTCACTGTCTTCGGTTCAATTCATCGAAAGAGATTGGCGCGAATCACAAACCATGCAATTCGATAAAGTGTTCTGGGGTTCTGCATCATACACCAAAAGATCACTCTGCCTTGATGATGATCTCTCCGACTATCTCGCTTCCCTCGGTGACCTGACTTTCACAGCCCAGCTGGCACTGCTTTAGGCGACTATTTCTGTGAATGTGAGCCCGGCTGCCCACCACGCAGTTGTATATTTTACAGCTGAATTAAGTTAGGAGATTACTCGTCATCAATGATAGCGTCTCGTAGAACCACACAATTTACTAGCTCGACGTTTCTACCGAGGCGAACATTACCTGCGATACAACTTCTTCTGATTTTAACGTTCTCTTTGAGCTCGGCTGTTTGGGCAAGCAGGGTTGCTTAGAATTTGTGAGACTCGTCTAGCAAATCTGTGTGCACCGTTGGCAGTAGAATTGGGACCTATTTCGGACCTCGCACAAGGGCTAACATGTTGATAGCTTCGTAATCCTTGAGATCGAGGACGCGCTTGCAGAAGGTAGTTGGTTCCCGATCGAACCAAGCTCCAACATTGAGCGGTTGATCAGCTTTGGACGCTTCCAGCTCTTCTGAAGAGTCAGCGTGTTTGAGCAGTTGCCGATTATTCTGATTTTTAGTCAGAAACGGCACGAAGTCCTGCTTGAAGCTGCCGAGATCCTCATGCTTGAGCTGCCGAATAATACTACATAGCATACAGCTGTACTTGATGATGCGCTTGGAGAATACGTAGATGTGCGTGTCAACTGCTCGCTCAAACCTGCAATTGTTGTGTTTCCTGAGGAGTCCGTTGGAGATCTGCACTGAACTGTGATCACTCTAATCATAGGTGTCGCAGAACAGCACGTTGTCCTCTGAACTCAGGACGAGCAGCTCGAGGTCGGGTTATTCTTCCTTCTTATCTTTCTCCTTTGTAAGTGCTTTCTTCTCCTCGGGAGATTTGCAAACTAATAAGAAATCCAGCTTCCTCTCCACATACTTTTGCAGAGGTTCCTTCAGCTGCAAACTGGTGATTATGTCACTGCTAACCAGCACGATATTGTCTTCTAACTGTGCTGCGGGTGCGGTGTTGAGCAAATGCGCCAATGCTGCGTAGGTGTGGCTATCTTCTGGAGACAGATAAAAGGAAACTGATAGTTTACCTTTGTAACCTTTTACAACTTCTTCCTCGACCTTGCGTGTTTCCTCGTTGAGAAGCACAATAACATCTAGGCTAAGCAAACTTGAGTACTGCTAACATTGGCTCGTTCCAACATCTCCAGCTGGTACATGATCATTCGCTTGTTGCCGATGGGTAGGAGTGCCTTCGGGTACCTCGGTGTGAGTGGGTAGAGTTGGAGACCTTTTCCTCCAGCAAGGATGATGCCTGTGAACTTCATTATCGCGATTCAATATTCTTTTATATCTCTCGATTGAGCCAGTTCTTCTGCGAGGACTGTTTGCCATCCTCATTGACAACTCACCCGCAGAAACAATTAACAATTAAAAATGATTTCAACGCCCTATGGACTTTCAGTCACAGGTCAGCTATCACCGAGAGTATCAAGAAGAGCAGTATCGCCAGCAGCTGCGCTTGTTGGCTCAAGGGTGGTAGGATCCTCACCAAGAGTGAATGTCGTCGGAGCACCCACAACCTATTTTGCTGGCTCCACGCTGGCGGGATCAGGTACAGCAGTCACATCAACAGGCATCCCGTTCTCCAGCGGTGTTCAAATGGCTTCGGGAGTTCCCCTGACAACGGGTATCGCATCCACTGGTGTCGTGCCTTCGGGGCCAATGCGCGGCTAAAGCCGAATGTAATACATTCCCTACGAACGCAAGTATATTGACTACGAATCACGCGAGTACATCGATAAGGTGCCAGTGTAGCGGACCGTTATCGACTATAAGGAAGTGAAGCGAGTAGAATACGTTCCGCGGTAGAAGCTTATCACCGACTACTACGCGATTGAGTACCAAACACATTACGTTCCCCAGACCATTCCAGAGAAGAAGATTGAATACGTACCGGTCGAGACCGTCACCGAGCGAATCGAATACTTTCCGGTCTAGAAGTAAACAACTACATTTATTCAGGCAAGTAGTGCACTATCCGGAATAGGGTCTAACTCATTCTCGAAGGAATATGATGAGCACAGTACCAGGACAGATGATAACAACCTCGACCATGCCAGCTGGTCATCACATTACTAGGCCATCATCAATTCATGGAGGTAACATGGTCACAACAACCACTGCCTACAACCCGATGACAACTTACACAACTAATATGCAGCCGATGAACGAAATGGTCACCACTACAATCAACGTTAGCGAGCCTATATCGATGAATAGCAATACTCAGCAATATGTAGTGGGAGGAGTAACTGGACAGCAGCAGTCTCACAATGGCGGTTATATGGTTAACGAGAGAAGCATCAGCAGTGGTACAGGTCAGACCGTTCAAAGTAGCCGCCCAAAGAGTAGTCTAGGCTCTTAAAACTACTCCTACCAGGTATACCAGCCTTCCGGTCAGACTGACTACCAGAAGCTTTCTTCAGAAGTTGCGAGTACAACCGTAGGCAACAGCTACCCGAAGAGTAGAATCGGAGCCGGCCAGGGCTTTTCATCAGAGCAACGAGAGTAGTACCAGTATGGAGACCGCACTAACGGCATCAGATTAACATCTAACCAATATTAAAGCCACTCTACTCGGCAAATTTGATGGTGAGTGGGGATGCACATGTGACTGGCGAGCTTGTTTAGAACTGTCTTTTATGACTCGGAACGAGGCTGGTTGAGGAGCAACGCATTTGTCAATAACATATTTTATAAACGCCCAGTTTGGCAAGGCGAAAGCCCGAAGTTTAAGAATTGCGTCAACCTTCGTAGTTGAGAAGGCCATAGGTTCGCTGCATTAGTTTGCTTTGTGCTTGATGACATCTAGCCACTGACTTGTATACAATTACCCTCGCAGGGATAAATTCTATGAAATTCTCTGCCGAGAGATCCAATTTAACATGGATCGGACAGCACATTCACTTGCCAGACGCCTAGTTATGCTGATAAAGATCGCTACTTTCTGTTGGATTGGGTTTTGGCGTCGACAAATTTTAGTGTCACACCAAATTCTTCAAGGGACGAGGCTAACTATAGGTAGCGATGATTGGAGCCAACCTCCAGCCTATCCGATTTATTGGCTTCAGGCGACTATTGTTCGTCTTCATACCACGCATAATAATTTGAATGGACTTCAGCCGGTATGCGGGTCCCCACTAAAACAGGGGCCTACAGACTCGAAACTGGCTTTTACATCACTTTTGGCCAGGTTAGAAACAATCTACTCTTTTAGTTCTTCATTTCGGAGAGACAAACTAAGGGGGACGCAACGCACCTCAGGGAATATCATTCGACAGAGAGAAGATATAGGGCGAAAAAGTTTTTCGAGTGGCTAGACCATCGAAACAGCAAGGCTATGACTCTACGGAATGCTTTGAACAGTAACTTGACAAAGTGATATTTTACTCAAGGTTAAAAGGCGCTCTAGGGCTCCAGGGCGCATAGGCTGTATCAGGGCTGACAGGCAGACCTGCTGAGAGCTCCAAGAACGATAAAATAATTCGTTCTCCGTGCTTATCGATCAAAGCAAAAGAATGGCGGATTCGCTCGGCTAACCAGCTGTCTCTTCTGGAGGATGTGGGGGAATAATATAGTGGAAAAGGGATCATATTGTATTAAGTTGCTTCACTGAGCATCGTGCCGCAGTTTGTAACTAGCAAGCTCTTGGCTTCCCAGGAATAGCTCAACTGAATCGCGGCGGCGAAGTGGTCTGGAGCTTGCTTTGGCTCTTACTCCAATCCGGCGTTTGCTATTGATCTCCATGAGGGCAGATTCCAGGGCAAAGTCCTCGGCATCAAAGTTGTTTGACTCGAAAGTGTTCATAGTGTAGTTAAATATTGATTAATATTTGGCTATCGAGGCTGGCTATAAGGGCTTCCATCGAACTTTGGAATTGCAACCTCTGGCAAACCTCCTTTGTGGATGAGAAACACCAACTCCTGGAGATTCTGTTAACTGCTCAGCCGAGGGTGCCGATTGTTCACCCTACAGGCTGCCAGTACAGTTGCTGACCCGTAGCTGAACTACTGCCTTTGGTCCACTTCTCTGAGTACTTTGGCGTATTGTAGATACTCGCTAGTAAAGGCCGTTTAACTGAGCAGTCGTGTCTCGGAAATTTAAATAAGCACGGTCGTTGAGCTTCCTCCAGGAAGCACCATCGCTGCTGTTCACACTTTCGACGAAGTTTAAAATGTTGTTGACCATCAACTCACCTTTTGCTGGTTGATCTCCACAAATCCTGGAAAATATAGTGTTGGAATCTATGTTCAGGTGATTGAACGATACAGCGTATTTCCTGGAGTCATTGGTGCTCTCCTATGAGCCCCCCTATTCACCTGATGCACCCTAGAAATTACCTGTCAATTTGTTTATGAACTGAAGTGAGCGGGACGATGCTGAGAGGTAAGCCTCCTCCACCCTCTAGTGTTCTTGATTGATAGGAGAGTATTATGTATGCAATGGATCACAACTGCTGCCGACCCTCCCGATACTTCTTGATCAGAACCTTTCGGAATGCTTGATGATGGGCGACTTCCTCCAGTGCCAGTTCTAGGGGGTAGCCATTATCGAGGAGCATATAGCATACTGCGACAGATAGTCGGTTGAATGCGTAGGAGAAATAACTCGTCCTTTCCCCATTCTGATATACAAAGCCTTCGCCAACACCCAGCCGCATCAACAGTACAGCTTGATTCAGGTTCCTATGGATGAAGCACAACCCAAGTGGAGTGTTTCCGTGGGAATCTTGAATAGCCGTGTCCACCTTCTTATCGAGCAGGTATAGAATCGCAAAGAAGAAGTCCTTTTCAGAGGCATAGTGAATCGCTGCACGACCATCTTGGTCAGTATGGTTTAGGTCGATGTCCTTGTGACTCAAGAGAGCCTGCAGAATCTCCACCTTGTCGTTTGGGGACTACTGGTTTTCTGAAGTTTAATTGCCGATTCCTGTGAAGCAGTAGAACAAGGGAGTACGACTGTATTTGTCGAGGCTGTTGACCTTGACTCCGTGTTCGAACAGTATCTTGCATATTTCAGGCGAAGTGTCGAAGTTGTTTGCACTGGCGACCAGATGGTGGAGACAGTTGCGCTTCTCGAGATCTTAGAAATTCGGATCCGCACCGATACGCATCAGTTCCTCAATCTACTTGGTCTAGAAGGCATCCTTGAGCTTCATGATCTCAATCAGAGGCACCTGGTTGTTCTTATTGCAGATATTGAACTGCCCGCCAAACTTCGCCAGGATAATCATGAAGGCGATCTGCTTGTTCAGGGCAGCATACAATAGTGCTGTGGAGCTACTGTTGTCAGTTACCTTGAGGTTGCTGCCGTTCTCCAATAGGAATGTTAAACTTCTCTCGCCAGTGTAGTCCTTCTGGTTGTCAAGTGAGGCAGTACCGAGCAAACTACCTTTAACATTCCACATGCAGAAGTAGTGCAGTGGTGCGCGACCCTCAGAATCCCGAATGTTGGGGTCCTTCACCTTATCCTTCAGGAACTCTAAGAGCTTTATCGATGGGAAGCGCATGGCAAAGTGGTAGACACCCCATTTGCGCTCCTTAGCGGGTTCTTTGTTGATGCGTTCCAGTACTGTGCTATTAATGTTGGCACCTGCATCCACCATCAGCTTGACGATTCGGATGAAGTACTATTCATGCTATTGAAGCTGTTTAAACGCTTCCATCTACTCGTCGATATGTCGTTGGATCTTTTGGCTACGACCCCGACCTTCCAGCTGCCTTCTCCGTATTCTCTCGATGTTCTCGGAAAAGTTATTCTTAACATTGCTGGTGAAGTCACGGAAGAAGTGCAGAAGAGGCTCGTATCCTGCACTATCCACCCGTTTGAGGGATTACTTCAGCTTATTGGCATCATATTTGGCAAGCCGCTGATAGACAAACTTAATCTCTTCGTTGCCTAGAGCAGCCATACTGGCAAGGTAATGCAGGATGGTCAACCCATTGGATGTTTGGTAGTCCAGGTCAATCTCCTCGTTCATAAGTAGCCGCATACCAGTGAGGTTACCGTTTTCAACGCACATCTCAAAAGCAGACTCCTTGTTCTTATTGAGCAGGGTACGGTTGAGTCCGTATCTTAACAACAGCCCAATAACCTTCTACTGCATGGTCCGGTACTACTCTTTCAGCTATCGAAGATTATGCTCAATGAGTTCTTTGGCTCGAGACTTTACATAATCTTCCTAGCTAATGCTGCAGCAGTAGTGCAGAAGGGTGTAGCCGTTGTAGTCCTGTGTATTTATCGGGAAGTGCTTGCCGTTGAGCAGGTACATAAGCATATCCATGGCCTCGGTAGTACCAGTGATGTTGCGCATCAGGCTCATCATGATGTTGGCACTGAAGTCAAACTTGCCATCCTCAACCGTAGCTTTATCATCAAGAAGTTGGGCGCATGCGAGATGCCCCTTCCCGACAGCTACCTACCACGGGTACAAGTTCGCTCTATTCTTTGTTTGCTTGAGCACACCGATGAGATAGTTGAGCACTGGGAAGTTCCCATAGGCGGCAGCGCAATGCAGCATTGAGTTGAGGCTGGAATCACATTTGTACAGCTTAACCCCTTAATTCATGAGCATCCGAAAGGCCTCGTAGTTGTTGTTACGAAGGGCAAACATAAAAGGCGTTCTCTTGCACCGGTCGTAGTAATCGACGTAAGCACCATGAGTTAGTAAAGTTTGGATGATGGTGGTGTTGCCCAGTCCTGCAGCCAAGTGGAGAGCTGTCTGCTTGTCCTTCGTTTCTGTGTTGATCTCCACCACAATATAGCTCACTAAGGTACTTACGCACTACTCGTGGTTGTTGAGTACGGCGTAATGAAGTGCGGCTAAACCCTCGTCACTTTTGAAGTTCACGTAGAGTGGCTCATTGAACTTATCGAGGATATACCTAACGATGTGGCTGCGACCGTAGTAACAGGCAATCATTAACGGAGTCATCTTCTGTTTATCCAAATCCTTCAGGTCAGAGGCATGCCGTAACAAAGTTTCCATGTTGCCTGCGGAATCGGCCACAGCTGCAGCATAATGGATGGGCTTCCGGCCAAGACTGTCGGCAATGTTATAGTTCGGAAAGTTCTTTAACAGACTCTCTAAGATCTCTTGGTTGGGGTTGATACTCGCGCAGTGAATGGCCGAACAATAGTTTGATGACGAATTTCGGCGGAAGATGTTCATCTTCTTGCAGTGTTGCTGTAGATCGGATTACAGGCATTGGTAGTGCTCCATGGAGTACTCGTGAGGGTCCTGACTCGCTAAAAGGTCTTTCAGGAGGAGTTTCGATATCTCGGTGTTGCCTGCTCGGATCAATGTCGGGATGTTCGCATAAATTTAGTCGCTGAGTTCAGAGCTGGAGGATAGGAGTGTATTCAACACCTTCTGAGATGTCCAGTTGTCCATTGCTTCTAGCAATCTCTCCACTCCGACCACTCTCCACCAAGGTTAATTTCTCCTATCGCAGTAGTCATGCAGAAGTGCATACACTCCCTCCTTGCCGCTCCGTGATAAACATTCCTTGCAGGTTTTGACCGTGTACTTTTCGAGTTCCATCTTGCCTTCAGTTTCCCAGCAACATCTAAAGTAGTTCGTACGAACAGATTGCTTTTCGATTAGCAGCTGGAGCAACTCGTGATTGTTACGGCGGATGGCTACCAAGAAGAGGTTTTACCGCCTCTCCGGTCCCAAATTCTCGTGGAGGTTGTATACGGTGTTCTCATCAAATACTTCTCTCCACTCGCTCTCACTATCAAGGTTAAGTAGTAGCTCCTTCAAGGTTCTATTAGTGCATTTTTTGCAACAGTGCGGTTGCTCAGCGATTGAGAAATCTGGCACTTCGGGTAGCTCGCCCAATTAATTCAGTTAGCTTGACTCTTCCACCGACGGTTCTGACTTTGGGCGATTACGGACACCCTTCGGTCTACCACGATTACGCTTTTCCTTGATCTCTTACCTTGTGTTCAGCCGTTCAAACTTCTCGATTGTCTTCTCGAGGTTCTTGATTTTGTTCTTACTACCCTTAGGGCGCCCTTTTCCTCTCTTCCAAAATATAGCTTATTACTTTACCTGAGGCTCGACATACTCTTGTTTGAGCTTTGGCTTGTTCTTGCTACCCTTAGGTCGACCCTTTCCGCGGCGCAGGTACCCACTCATGAGTACTCTCAATTCGAATGTGTCCTTCATGGTCTCAGAGTTCTCACGCTTTAGTAGGTTCTTCTTATTCTTACTACCCTTTGGTCTGCCTCTTCCGCGTTTATGTTCCTCCTCAAACTCGTCATCCTTGTCCGACTCGGAGGGCTGCTGTCCTTGCTTCTTCTTGTTTTTGCTTCCTTTGGGTCGACCTCGTTTGCGCACACCCTAGGAGGTTTGCTGGGGTTCCTGGTCGAGATGGTGGTTATCCTCGGATGAACTGCCATCGGAGGAATCCTTATCGCCTCTAAGTTATTAATCCGGAAGGTATTGAATGCAAAATGTTCAGACCAGATCGACTACCTTGATAACTGCTCCTGCGAGCTTTCAGGATCGTTGCTGATTTCATAGCTGATGCGTTTGTACTCCTCCAGTGGGATGATGTAGCGTAGGCCATCTTCACGGCACTGCACTTAGATGGTTTCGAGGATATTTTCACGCCGGATGTCCAGCATCCCCTTGGCATCGAAGACCACTTCTGGGTGGAAGGCCTTAGAGTTGGATTGTTCGATTATGCGACCGACTCCGTCTTCGTTTTTAATTTTTGGGTCGGCGATCACCAGCAAAAAATCCTCGAGGTCCTCCGAATCGCCCCGCACGGCGAAGATTGTCCGGTGTACCAGTGGCAGTCTGCTCAACATGCTTCTTAGCGGCAATTATTAAACTAATTGTAATATTTATTTTCAATATTTCTATTTTTTGACTGGCGTAGAACTCGCCCGTCAAGCCTCGTGCAAACCATTTGCAGCGCGCTGCACTCATCGCCACATCCAAAAGCATCATTAGTGCGATTGTGAAGGTTGTTCGATAGAGACTGTCATCACAGATGCTGCTTTCGGTAGATCTCTTCGATGTACTCCAACAGGCGTGCCCGTGACTAGTTTAAGGGTATCTCCACTTCGAACGGTAGGCGATGACTGCCATCTCTTATCGATAGATCTGTTCGGTCTGGGTTAGACGAGCCAACTACCCAGCAGGAACAGTGCAACCTTCTAGTAGCGCTGCAAATTGCTCTTTAGGCTGTAGCTTAACGGTGTTTCGTGACGGTCATTCAGACAGTTGAAGTTGAAGGCCGATTGTTTGGCCAACTCCCTTAGTACCTTGAGATTGCCGTAACGGGATGCCTCATGCGCACAGCTATTGTTCCCAGCATCCCGAATCTTAGTGAAATCGGCTCCTGCCAGCATCTTCATCGACTACTCCGATCCGTATCGACAAATGTCCATGAGCGAGTCATTGCTTAGCGATTTCTGAAGTTGCTTGAGTTGCGAGGGTTTACTTCGCAGGTACTGAAGCATCACTGGGTTACCATAGACCAGGCCCATCTGCAGCAGTTTGATTCGTTCATCGACGGATCGCGCCTGCAACACTTCATCCATCCTTAAATATATAGAGATGCTCCAGCAGCCGCTCTACACGCGCAACATAAATTTCTACTTGTGCGTGGCAGCGTGCTCCCTATTCGTAGGTACTCACTGCCACCAACTTAGGCATCTACGTCGAACTATCAGGTCGAGTGCTACAACTCATCGACAATCGGTCATGGGGATTCCGTGCTATCAGCTTCACAGTGATGTTGTTCAGCAAGCTGCTACTGGCATTGCGCGAGAGAATAAACAGACGAGGTGAGCAGCTGAGTTCCCTACAGAAGCAAACTAAACTGCCATTTGTCCTGCTTGTGGTGCCGACGTTGCTGAAGCTAGGCCTCTACGCCATGTGCGTCCAACTGCCAACACTCACCAATACTCCTCTGTTCGCAACAGCAATCTTCGTGAATATGGTGGTACTAGAGCTCCGCAATCACTACGTACTCTACGAAAGGAAACGCACGCTGAGAGTGCAGCTCGAGAAGTGTGTGGCACTGGTATTCCTCGCAGGTGCGCTGGCGATGTGCGCCTATGGGAAGCATAACACTAGCAACAATGTGCTCTTCGGTGGGTGTTTGCTGCTTGTTACAGTACTCGTGCAGGGCTACCTCTACAACACCAAAACACTATTCGATCTGTACAAGCCCACGGCTGCTGAGATGTTGGTAAAACAGTTCATCATGGAGGCTATCATGCTTTTCCTGCTTGCCTTATTCGCAGTGCTTGTTGGCGGCTCCTTTTAGGTGGAGTCTATGCAGCACTACTTGAACGGCATATGCGATGAAATTCTACAGTTCGGGCCTAACCGACTACTGATTCTATACGGTGGCATTCTTTGGCTGCTCTTTCCAGTATTGGAACTGTCGCTAATGTACTGCTTACGGTAGCTTCCGCCGAACGAATGGTTTTTTACTGCCGCTAGCTTCATAGGATGGTACAATATCGTGTCGTTAAGCCATCGACAGTTCGGGGTGCTGATGTTCACTGCGGAGTTTCTCTTTGCACTGGCCATGATAAGCTACTTTAAAATGGTTCGAATCCGTCACTTAGTGGGCTTCGTGAACCTGCTGATGACAATGCTGACCCGACGATAAAGGTCGGCAACAGCTCCCATTCCGCTTCACTGACTGACACTACTCGATGTAATTTTGCTGATTCCAGATATAATTATTATTAAACATAGCAACGGTCGGATGGCCTTCATGTCGCACCGCCAGGAATTGCTTGAGGTTAGTGGCAAGTTTCCGTTGGATCCCACCATCAGCAAGTACACGCCGAAGCGCCGAACCTCCGATGGGCAGGTGTTCGGGCGGATGGAGAACTAGCTTACCAAGATCACTAAGAAGCTGGACCAAATGAACGAAATGAAGGAGCAGCAGAAGGAGGCGAAACCCACTACACAAGCTGCTTCCAACCGTGACAAAATGTATCACCTGCTGCGTGCGCGCAACAGCTTCGAAAAAGAGAACACTGCAACCAAGTGCCAATCGAAAGATGATCAAGCTCCCACACCGCTACGCGATCGCATAAACAGCTACCGGTAGGAGAAGAAGACTATCAACACCTTCCGAAGCGAGAAGGACAAGCCGCCGCAGGTTGGTCGCAGCTAATAGTAAACTCTCAAGGATTACAAAAAGCAATCCCAACCGGACTGCAACATCCAGACCCTCACCATGCTCATGGGCCAAAACGAAAAACTAGCCATTAGGGTGGGCGAGCTGGAGAGTCTTTGCCAATCCATGAGCCACAAGCTCGGATTCTTCAAAGCCAAGTACGAACAGGACACGCACAAGCTTTAGTCAGCCAAAATTGACGAGGTCAAGGAAAACCTTTACCTGCAGAAGCTAGTGTACTACTACAAATCGTTGAGCTAGCGGCTGGGCAAGAAGCTAATCTAGAATGGTATCGAGCCTGACGAGCTGATCAGCTAATCGTCGATATCGTTGCAGGAGGAAGAGGAATGAACCACCCCAGCATCACTACACATGCTTAGCAACCTGATTGTTAATAAGTTTTTGGTTGGATGTAAGAGTAGGCGCCGGCGAAGGTCGACCGAACACTAAACCGTAAAGCCAGGAGACAAAAACGAAAGAAGAACAAACCAGTGGACTCCACGAGCAGAGTCGTTAGGCTTGATGAGTCAAATTCCAAGAAGGACCAGGAGATCTACCTGCGACTAAACTTCTTGTACCAACTAGCCAAATCTACCAACCAGCTGCACGCTGGGCTCTCTCGACACTATCTCGGACAGTTTATTGAAGTTGCTGAAAAGAGAGTCATACGCATGTAACACCGAACTCATTCAGCAATAAGCAAGTGAAGAGACAGATCTGCAAAAAATGTCCGGCTTTTCTCACATCTCGTCGGATCGTTAGGAAACGTAATAAGCAAGTCATTCTGCTGAATGTTTGCCCATACTGCCAATGCAAGAAGAAGTCATTACTGCTCACCCAACCCACTAACTAGGCAACTACCTGATGACTATATACACGTTCACATCAGCTCACAGTGACATCGTGGCTGCAAAGAATCCGTCCATTCCGTCGGGTTCGGGGAATAGGGATAGTACCCGATCGCCGACAAGCTTGAGCCCAAATTTCTTCGAAAAGTGCTCTACCTGCTCCTCATTTTCTTATTTGAGTATGCTGCATGTGATGTACACCAGCTTGCCGTTCCGCTTGAGGTATTTTAGGGACTGTTCGACGATCTGCTATTGCATGCGCTGATGGTATCGTAACCACTCTATCGAGAACTTCATCTTTATGTCGGGGTTGCGACGGATTGTACCTGTACCCGTGCACGGCACATCAAGGATAAGCCAGTCTATTTTACCCTTTGCGGCTTGCTCCAGCTTGGATTCATCAACATGGAACTGCACATTCTGAACTCCAGCCCGTACCATACGCTGTTTGGCCTTGCTGATTGCCCGTTGGCGTGGATCATGCAGGAAGATCTGTCCACGGTTCTATAGCTGGTGAGCAATCGTTAGCGACTTACCTCCTGAACCGGCACAATAGTCCATCACAAGATCACCTGGTTGTGCCTTCACTTACAGTGCAGCTAGCTGGCTTGCTTCATCCTGGATCTCGAACCACCCGTCCCTAAACTCGTCAGTATCAAGTAGGTTGAATTGCTTCTTCTGTACCATCCTTACTCCAAGTGGGGAATAGTCAGTGGGTACGAGCGACACCTTCTTCCATCTTCGGATCAACTACGGTAGCTTTATGCAAGTACCTCATCTCGAGTGATCTTCAATGGATTTACCCGCAGAGTTAATGGTGCTCGATGGTTCATGATTTCGCTAAGTTGGTAAGCCCGTTGGTCTCCGAACCTTTTTGCCATGAGCCCGAACAACCTACGTTAGGGCAATGGGCGTACTCCTTGTTCTGCGAGCACTTGACCCAGCTGCATTAGATGATGGTTGATACAGCGGCAATCTGGTATCTTTCTCCTTCACATCATAGAAGTGTTTGGTGAAGATAGCTTCGAGCTTTTGCTCCCAGCTCCTGGGGTTAGATACCAGTCTCTCAAGGAGGATGGAGTAGCGAAGCAGCGCATACACCTTCTCCGAAATTTCAGCGCGTTCGTCTGAGCCTACCGACTTATGCGATCGGAAGTACTCACTGAGGAACCTGTCGAATGCCAGCCTTTGGTTGCTGCGCTGCAGTTCATGCTCAAAGTTGTTGAGAATGGTGAGAATGTGATTTCTTACGAACTTGTACATACCATTATAGCATGGATCGGTGTTAGTATGAGCCCTGTATTAATCTCGTTGCCGGCGAAGGAGTATAATAGTATATCATATCTGCAGCTGGTATGATCCAAGCTAAAGACAGCCATTACAACAACCGTCCGGGCGAGGAGCTCAAGAAGGGCACGTTTGACCCGAACAAGCTACGATACGAGCTAAGCATAGTTGACACCAATATGGCAATGTTCTCAGGCGACTATTCCGTACAGCTGCAGGCACCCGTCAGCGGCGATGAGATGTTTCTGCCGGTTCGTAACAGAAGCTGTGTGGGGAGTGCCAGCTGCATCTGGCCTCTCAATGATCTGTTCGACTACCTGAAGAATAACACGTTCGTGGACACTGATGGAGAGCTCTGCTACTATTGCATCAACTGCTTTAAAAACGGTGGGATGTCCAACAAGCGCAGCTTTAGCAAGCTGTACCTTGATAAGGAGCTCTCGCTGTATATCGCACAGGCACGCCAACACTACACTTAGAAGTGTCCATAAGACAAGCTCTTCAAACTGTTCAAAAAAGGCACGATAAGGTTCACACGGACAGGTACCATTGAGTACTGGTTCAAACGGCGTATGGAGGGAGGATGGGAGAATATCTGTACAATCCTGAAGGATCCGCGCAAACTCGCTCAAGTCAGCAACATCTTCTTCACGAGTCACGATTACCTCCACAACCCTGAAAACCTTCGGAAATTCATAGAAAATCACTCCAAAGTAGCGGTGAGGAAGCTAACGACACAACTAAACTTCTCGGAGGCAGTTGGAGGAGTTAATAAGAACGGCAGAGAAAAGCTAATTCAATCAGTATGTGACTCCACTGTTGCACTGTATTCCGCCAACGTGACTCTTCGAGACTTCCAAGATCTGCGTTCCACCGAATTCACTTTCGGATTTGTCACGCCGACACACTACAGTGAGTATATGCAAGATGTTAACTACATGGTGGTGTTCTATCCCTACTACCAACTCTGGCGTAAGTTTCACCTCAAGTTCAACAAGACGGAGTTCCCTCCGATTGACGCAGCAGTGTATCTGAGACATGGTAATAGTGTCTATGTCGTGGGTGGTGCACGTATTCGTTACGAGACTACCAAAGACCCCAAATTCAATAATGATGTCAGCAAGAGGATCGTTAAGAATATGATGGGATGCCTCAAGATCTCCTTGAAGGAAGTTAATCCTCTGAAACCTACTAAGATCATTAAAAAGGAAATGAAGCCGAAGGCCATCAGGATTAAAGGGGAGTCACCCAACAAGCAGTTAAACGAATCAGTTATCGCAAGCTCTGACGGAACTCCACCAAAGTCAAAGATCCATTCCCAGGAAATAATTGGCGAGATGTATCCGTAGGACATTAATGCAGTGGATGTTGCCACCCTTCCATAAGCAATCTGCATGGCAGCCGGAGTGGTCCACAACAATTGTCTGTATGTGTTTGGAGGCTGCAGGCACGTCAGCGACGCTGAAGAAGAACTACTTAATGCGGCCTACAAACTCGATCTAAGCAAGAACCCACTAAAATGGCAGAAGCTGAAGCCGTTGCCGACTCCCCGACGCAGCCACTTTGTAGTCGCTTACAACGATAGGTTGTACATTGTCGGTGGAGTATCGGAGGCTAAGATTGCAGTTCCTCCAACTTGCAAAATCGTTGACATATACAACCCAAGCAATGACAGCTATGAAACTAAACCTCTTGTTTAGAATCCCTTCATCACAATCTCCGCTGGATAGCTATTCGCCAACCGAGGAGTAGCTTGCCGTTTGAGCAACTTTGAATACCTCATCGTAAATGGAGATCGGAGCAATAGCTACGTCTTTAATGCGCGTGACCTCACCTACCGATTGGGTGCTGAACAGATTGCATTATCAACCATGGCATCTGGATGGAAGCAAACAAACGCCAGTGACAAGGGACCCAAATTGCAACAAATCTTCGATATGCACCCGATCAAATACAATGGCTACTTCTACTATATGCATAACAGTCTCACAGAGGAAATGGTCAGAGTGGTCTACGGAGATGGTGGAATGTGGAGTCTCACTGAAGAGAATGATCTAGCCAAGGACATCCCGTGATTGTGTTAGGAGGGTATTTGTATGCAGCGATTGAATATTGAGGGTTGTTTGATGGCTGCCTCGGAATTATTAAGTGTATGGAGGCTCGACCATCATCCATCTTAAAGCACTCACCAACAGAATGTAGCCTTGGTGGCGATCACGAAGGCTAGTTTCTCACAACAGTCTGCATGGAAGCCGCATGCCGATGGAAGCTATGCTGCGCAGTCTGCCAACATGAATCCCACCTCAACCATAAGTACCCTCTTCAGCTATGCAGAACTCAACCATTGAAGATGTTTCTGAAGCAAGTCGCAGCCAACACTCAGTTGGTGCCCCGCGATTCTGACAAAACCATGATCGATGAGACTATTGCCCAGGCCAAGCAGAAGTCGCAATAAACCCTGAGTGTTCAAAGAAGAGCACTTAACGCCCTGTTCGAGAAGCTCGAGAAGGCAATGGAAGAGGAACTTACCATGATGGAGAAAAAGCTGAACTTTATGAGCATCAATGCCGACCAACTTTCTATGCAGCTCCTCGACATAAAGGATCAAGCAGAGCTGCAATCACTCATCGACAACATTGTGCAATCAGGACTGAACAGTGAACGCACTCCCTAACCCAAGCTCATCCTCAGATAACTGACTAACAAGCAACTTGAGATATTGAAGGAGTTCAGCCAACACACAGATCAACTATTCTTTATGCTGGAGCGGCTGGTGAGTCGGGTCACCCAGTTGCACAAAGTGCAAGCGAAATCCAGCCCAATCCGATTCAGCGAGGGACACAAAGATATCCAAATCGTTGACCGGAAGGTACAACTGGCAGGAAAGACCAGCTGCTTCAAACTTGTCCTTGCTGACCCACCACTCTAGGCAAACAGCGTCGAAAAATTCAAGTTCCGACTGAGTAGCAGCTCTGTGGGTGTTGGAGTTTGCCTCGCAAATAAACTAAAAGTGGAAGGCTACACAATCCAAAATTACAGCGTGAACGGTCATGGATTCTGGGGCATGTATGGCAGTAAACTAGTCTATTCACACTCCGACGAAGAGCACAACTACAAGCAGTTAGTAAGTAGCACTCTTATCTTAGGCCTTCGAATTGGATTGTAAGCTGCCGTTGGAAATGGAAGTCGATAGGATGAAAAACTAAATCAGGTATTGGCAGGGCGGCAATTCGTATACTTTGCTTATCAACGCCGACAGCAAGGATATTGTAAAGCTTGCCCTTATGATGGTCCAGTCAGGCACTTCCGTTGAATACCTCGATGAATGACTTCAGTGAAGTTTAGTAAACTGATATTGTTTCAACCAATTTGATCGGGAAGGAGTGTTCAGGAGCAAGCTGACTGTGCAACTGGAGGTACTTTTGCAGCGATGAAATTTAGATGCCGATTTAATTTGAATTCGGCGGTTCGCAACTTGACTGCTAATATCATTTCGAATTGTTCGTATCGATTGATCAATAGCGAATGACGGCTGGGGTTGTGTTAGGCACGCCTGGAAGTCCGATTCCTGGTCCACCAAAGCCAACGGGTCCACCAATCGGGCCGCCGAAGCCAACGGGGCCGCCAATAGGTCCTCCAAAGCCAACGGGTCCGCCAATAGGCCCTCCAAAGCCTCCAATTGGGCCACCAAAACCTGGTCGAGGGCCTCCGAGGCCTGGTCCTCCGAAGCCTGGTCCTCCGATGACGTTGGTGCTAACGACAGATGTTCTGACTCCTCCTACTCCTCCAACTCCAAGAGGGAGTGGTGCTGGTGGGCCAAGTCCAATAGTGTGAGCGGTGGGAACTGATATGGGTGGTCCAGCGATAGTCGGGCCTGAGATCATAGTTCCACCCAAGGGTCTGGGAGGAGGAGAGAAGATTGGAGCTGGAGCTGAGATGATCTGAGGAGGTGGGGGTGCAAACATAGGAGGGGGCGCGAAGACAGGTGGAGCAACTATAGGACCTGGGCTAGTTGTTGTGACTGTCTCAATGACTTCGACGGGTGCTCCAACAGTCGAAGCGACGAGACCAGGTTGCTGGACCTGTGGGTAGTAAACTGGAGCGGGTTGACCGCATCCGCAGCATCCACCGGTGGCGGATGAAGTACCGCAGCAGCCAGTTGATTGGGCGCCGTAGCCATAAGGGTTGTAAGTCGCAGGGCGAGCTCCTCCACACAGACCTCCCATTTGAATTTATTGATGAAATAAATGAATATCTTTTGTTGGTGTATCGAGGGTTATTATCTCGATTAAAATGTTCTAGAATCTTCGGATTCGGGTTGGCGGAGCTCTACCCTGCTACCAGACGGAAATTTTAAGAGAATCGAGACAGGGATCGATAAGTAAATGACCGTTGAGCGCAGGCAGATCGTAGCAAGCAATTAGCAGGCATTGTCGCATTGGTGGTGATCATGGCGATGCCTGCCGATCGTTGAAAGTTACTCGGGATTACTCAACTGTTCGTTGGCAGCTATTCAGTTGATAGAATTGAAATGAAGTAACCGTTGTGAAGGAGTACGGAGAGGTACACACGCGACTGAAGGTTGGAACTCGTTCTGCATTGCTTGCGTCCATCAGAACTTCTAGGTGAAGCCTGCTGTGTCGTGCTTCGCCACCAAATAATTCTTTTAATGAATAAGTAACTCCGTATACCCATGCAGTGAGTAAGGCAGCACACACTGGACGATACTTGAAGGGAGAGCAGTATCGGAAGTTGGGACGACGCCGAGTTGAGTTGTTCGGAATCAACGGTGAGATGACTTGAATTCGGCCTGTTCAGAGGTATTCAATGAAATATACCAAAATTAGCAGGTCCGTGCCCTGAAGATCTAACTTTGAGAGTAGAATTAGCAGAGCTCAAGGCAGAAACATTTTGAAAATTACCTTTCCCAATTAAAAATGGCCTCAAGCGCGGACGAGGAGTTTAACAAGGAGATTCTCCATTGTAATTGGGTTCACAGGTCTTGCAGTGAATCATGAGTCTTCCAGATAATTTATTAGCGAATTTGCAGTCGCTTGAGCTCTTTCTTGCCGATACTTTGCTTTAATCAACTGCGAAGGGAAGTATTCCTTCCTCCAAAAAGACTAAAGGCTTTGGACGATAAATGATTTGCATGATAGTGAGGATCTTCGCTCTAATCGCTGATGGAGGCAGTATTCAGCGATACTTCAGCCTTCCCATACCGAAGATCCATGGTGAGTTCCCGCTGTCTACGCTGGCATCAGACCGATCCAATCCTTGAACTGTTATACGATTGCCAAAACAGCTGCGTAATCCAATAATTTTATCCATGGGATCAGGTTCGCTCTCGGGCCAGAAGACCTACGAGCTCGACAAGAGCTACAAGTACTACTATCCAAGCTATCCGAACATTGTACTGCTACAGCCTAACACAGCCTTACACCGAGGAGCAGATTAAGTACATCAGAGAGCATGTAATGCCAAACATTATCGAAGCAGGCCAATACTTACATAAACCCTTGGGGTGCACCCCCTCACTCAGATTTTCCCCCCAACCCCGACCCTTTTATTCCTTACGCTAAGTAGACCGATCCGGAGTCGTCCCATAACAAGGTGAACGCAATACCCCCGTACGAGAAGCATTCGTGCTGCTTTGGAGCCATCTCCCACGAATACAACAAGTCGAACGCAATCCCATCCCCGTATATTCCACCCGGCCCTATCCCACCTAATCCTTATCTTAGTGGCTACGAACTCAGAAAGATTCCAGACATGACTCAAGTGAACGGAATCTCAAACAGCATGTCAGGAAACGTACAACCGTCAAGCTATCTGTAGGTGCAGTACGCCGGCCAAGACCTCAGACCCCCAAACCCTCCTCGATGGCCGGAAGTACCCAATTCTTCGAATTCAGTAGTACGCTGCCGGGCAGCATTCAATGCAGGTTCTTCCTCCAATCAATAACCATGTTGGTGCGTCAATCCGCCCGATCTACACCCACGGTCGCCCCGTTCTTCCTCCAATTAACAATCAAGTTGGCGCGTCAATCCGCCCGATTTACACTCACGGCTACCCCATTCCCGGATCAATACCCATGACTCAGCTCCAACCGGGTAGCATAACAAGGATAAGCTCGCCGGTCATAGCTCCAGTCATCAGACCACCGTCACTGATTCAGGTAAATGGGTATGTCGGAGCGCCGATCGGAATGATCTGACTTTCCTTGGCTATGTTTTCGTACTTTTTCGCTCAGAAAAGCTAGGACTATCAGTTTGTGGAGAAGCTCGGCGAGTCAGATCTCCTTTTCGCAAACGCCCTAAAGAAGCTGTGGCTCCTCACAGGCTAGTCATAAGGCAATACGACTCAAGCTTCGCAAGAGTCTTCTCCGAGACGTAGCAGGAATTCCTCCTGTTCGCCCTTGCTGCTAGGATCAGTGCTGAATAGCTCGATTGGGTACTCGTGCCCTCCGGAAAGGCCTAATGGAGCCGACTCAGCCCATTTTCCAGATCTCGGTAGTAGTCTTGCCAGGAACCCTTGCACTCCGTCCCAATCAGGACCAACCCATAGTCGGCCGAGTTGACTGCTTCGAATGCCGACTGGCAGTCATCGACCACTCTGTGATGCCAGTCCGCGTTCACGTTCCCTATCTACTTTCAGACAGCTGTTACGAAGCGATGAGGGTCGTCCACCACGACTAATGTTAATTCGGTCGCGTGGGCGAGCACTGAGCACGGCTGGAGTCCTTTGATGCTGCGGAGGATCTCGACGTGAAGTTTAGCGAGGGCCAGCGTATGGACGCAGTCCTCCAAGGAGTCGTGGGCGCCCTTCTGAATGATCGCCTACGTCTTAACCGGAGTACCTTATCTAAGAGCTCGTAGGCCAGCTGCTTGAGCTTGACCTTGCGTCCGTTGCGCTCGTACAGGACTGCAGTGTCGATCACCTTGCCATGCCTCATCCGCAGTGCTCGCAGATCGTTGTTAAGGGAGTGTCCGACGAGGACGGTCGAAGGGTGCAGCAGGACACTGAGGTCACTGTGCACGTCGTGCAGCGACTTGCTTGCCTCTGATAGGAGCTGCTCGGTGACTCCACTTGTGGATGTGCGATAGTCCCTGACTTGGCCGGCCGGTTTGACGTACTCGTCGTAGATGGAGTTGCAGTGGTAGTCAACGAGGGTGATTCGAGCGAGCTCCGTCCCCTCGGTCGTCTGCACCATTTCGCAATCGACTGCAACGACTCTGCGTTAGAAGCTGGGCTTTCCAGCATAATTAGGGGCCTGCATGTCGGGTTGCAGCTCTTCGCTGCCACTCTCCTCCGAGTAGCCTGGATAGCCTTCCTGCTTCAGCTGGTCGGTTGTGAGGCAGCAGCTCAAATAGGATCTGTACAGCCGATCCTCGAGGCTGAACCCGGGAGGGTCAGTCACGCGGAGTACCTCCTGCCACGACTGTTGTATGCTGTCTGACCGCTTTACGGCTGTCCTGATTGTCTGCGCATTCGAATGCACTTGCCGGAGGAACGGGTAGTCCTCCGAGTCCTGGATGTTGCTGCCGAAGGACTGCTCAATCTCGAAGTCCACGAACAAGACTTTGGCGGGAGCAGGTTGCTGACCGGCTTGGCACTTTTCCTTTCGCTACAGCGACCTGATCAACATTTCGCGAGCGACCTATGCGAAGCACTGCATCCCCGGCTCCTGTAGCCGACTCAATGTTGGTACTGGGTCCTCCATTCGACCTCTCGCTTAGCCCGGTTCGGCCAGTTTGACTTTCTTGCGGGGTAAGCCTTGGCCAATATCCATAAAAGACAATGGCTTGTAGGTCAAACTTCAAATTAATAGGTTCCAGGAAACTTTCGAAATAACATATTCCTTCGATGATCACTGCTGTCAGTGGGCGCAGTCGAACCTCTTGGCCCAGATTGTCTTTCCGTCGTCGTAGCATTCGTAGTTGACACGCTCCTTGACTTTGAAGACTCTCCCGTTAAAACAGTACCTCCTGCTCGAGCAATTGGCGAAGTAGACACTGCGGCCGTTGTCAAGAGTATAGTAATTGTCACCGACGACGGTGATGATTGCAGATCCACTCCAGTTGACCGATCCGCAGTTGTAGTTGCCGGTCCAGCCGACAACTGGAACTCTGACATCGATCTTAGGAACTTCGACTCTGACCTCTGGGACACGGATATTGATCTCGGGGGTCTTGATACTGACTGACGGAACCACAGTATCTATGAAAATCTATGGGCACACAATAGTGTTGCTCCACTCGTGCTTGCCAGTCCACCACCAGACGTTTCCCCAAGACTTGTCTTCGATCTCATCTTCACTGGTGAACCAGTATTGTCGAGATCCCTGAGTACGTCCGCGGTAATTGACGGTGACCTGGAAACGTCCTCTCCAGCCAGTAGGAGCTCGACCAAAGAGTCGAGATCCATCCCACGTCATCCAGCTTGGATAACCGACGCAGTTGTAGGTGTAGCGATCGTTTAAGTTGTAAATCCATCCTCCGTTTCTGTCTTGGGTTCCGCAACCAAAGTTGTACTCCCAGTCTTGTTTGTGGTTAACAATGAACCGACGGCCGCGATAGGCTCCACCAGCAATGGCAATGGCAACGAGAAGTGCCAACACAATAGCTTTCATTGTTGATATTGATTTATAAGCCAAATATCTTTGAGGATTTAAAACCCGCTTGCCCTTACTGATAGTAGTTCCGAGCACCAATGGTCTGATAAGTAAGCAGCGAACAAAAGGAGACCCACTCCTCACACAACTCAATGACGAAAGCGCACTGCTTCTCAAGGCATACCACAGCAGTCTGCTAGTAATAGAAATCCGTTGTTGTCCTTGTGATAATCCTCAATAGCACAGAAAAGAACTCGTATCGAATTCTTTTTTGAACAATTAGCTGAATTATTAACAAATCTTATACGGCGAAACTCGTGGATTTGCTTGACGAGTTGTTCGTTCTTCATGGCTCTAACTTTTGTGTTAAAGCAGAGCATACTGACAGCTTTTACCCTCCTGATATTGATCTGACGATATCGTTGGCCTTTCGAGATAAGGTTAACATTTTTGATGCGGTGTCAATGGGAGCGATGGTCCGACGACGATCACTGTAGAGGGTCATCAAACAACCGACTCATCTCAAAATTAGTTGCGAACGGTTGTGCTTAGCAGAGAAGTGTGGGATCAGGTGGTTCATGCTAGTTGTAAATAACCAAATCCATAGCCCTCAAGCAGGTGATCCTATATTAATAATGCAAAAGGCGACGCAACACATAGACTGGTGACCACATGAACTGAGGGCAGCCGTTTTGTTCGAAACAATAAAGTCCGTTTGTTCAGTATTTCATCGAACCACTGGATAGTCGTCAATGGCTGCTTCCCGGTCTCAACGGACTGTCAACTCTTAGATTGTGATATTCTGACCTTTCGGGTATCAGTTGCTCATTTCGAACTATCAAATACCTTACCTTCCCTCGAGTTATCATTATGGAGTCCTGCTTCACGGATAAAGCAAGCTCAACTTCGGCATGCAACACCTTCTATGTGCTTGACAGTGAGCTACTACTTGGCTGTTCACTCTTTTTATGTTTGCCAGATGGTGGAATGCGAGGGCACTCATCTAACCAGACCAGTTTTTTCGAAGCGATGTCGAGAGGAGCAGATTGCGCTGAGGTTGGTTCAAGTACAAAACAACTGTGAGAAAGACAATCGTACTGGTGATTCTTCCAATCTGTGCTCTGTGCTCTTCCATTTATCGGTTGTGTTGCATCTGTTGTTCAGCTGTCCTGCCACCGACTAAATGAAGGATTTGGCGAACTTGTGTACCTTGACTCATATTTGACGAATAGCTTCTTTCCAGTGAAGCCATTGGCTCTTGAGCCATGTACAATCAAACAAAAGTCTCGAACAGGCGAAACCAAACCAATCTGTTGGCGGTTAACACAGGCTGAAGCATCACACTACCTCTTTTTGGTTTGCCTTTCGATTAAGATCAGGAGGCGAGCTGAATCTCTTCCTCAATCGATTTCCCTTGCTCTTGTCGGTGCTCTGCTGCTGATGCTTGTGCTATCAGCTTATCAACATCTTCGCATCACCTTTCAGCCTCATGTTTTACAAGAACCAGCAAATTTCTCCACAAACTCAGCTAAAGAATAAGTTTGGAAGCCCAGTGTCGAATAATATGAATTAGTGTTCAAGGCAGAGTACGGGGGTTGGGGTTG
>ERZ724508.56-NODE-56-length-72709-cov-6.350676_pt1 | contig 72709 bp, 115 predicted proteins | sample MGYA00376041_ERZ724508 | MGnify/ENA primary metagenome ERZ724508 (study PRJEB28724, sample SAMN07190887) | wastewater metagenome | isolation source: effluent of sewage treatment plant in Hong Hong | place: USA: Christiansburg, Virginia | collected 2016-03-01 ...
GATGAAGAAGGAGGACCAATGTTTCCAAGACTTAGCCATACCCACCACAAAGATGCTATCCAGCAGGAGGCACAAAAGATGACGCAGCTTCAAGTTAACTGTTAAAACAAATTGGTGGGTGTCCCTGCTAATCGGTTGAAACAAATACGAAGAGGGCTGCAGCATAGGCACGAGCATCGAACCAAACTCTGCAAGGTGTACGACAAATGGGATCGCAATCATAAAGGTGGGCTGGACAGCGCTGACGTTGTGGGTATGATGGCTGAACTGGGAATGGAGATCACCGAGGAAGAGGCGAAAGCGTTTGTGCATGAGATTCAACCAGATCATAACATGATAACCCTAGAGAATTTCCTCAAGACTGTTGAAGAGCCCAAGCGAAAGAGCTACTACTCAAACAAAAATATTGTACCACTCCACATTATGGAGTCAGAGGAGCTTGACCAAGCGGGAGGATACCTTGCTGTGTTTCGAGAGAAGTACCAAAAAACCAAAGAGAACATCAAACCCTCAGTCGATTCGGCAGTAAGGGACAATACAATGAAGTCGCAGCTTCTGCAAAAGTACCATCTAGAGCCAGTAGATTACTCGAAGAAGGATCGAGCTAACCACCAAAAGTCGGCTTCAAACTTGAGCAAAGGGGTCAACAGCCCGTGCTTGACTGGAAGTGTGGTAATAGACAAGTAAGATCTTCACCTGCAGAAAGAACTCAGGGCATTGGATAAGCAACTTTACACAGGGACTGTCTCGAACTATAAGCTCTTTAAGACGCTTGATACAGACAAGGATGGATATATCACCAGATAAGACCTCCTTGCCAAAGTTGATCCTTCAATGCAAGCCCCCAATGTGTCTAAAGTATTTGAACTGGCAGCATCCAGCCGTCTGAACTTCTCAACATTTTCACAAATCTTCAGTCCGGGAATGGGTATAGAATTCAACAGCTCTATGAGTCCTCAACTCAAACCAAACGCTGGGATGAGAAGCTCAATCCTCCACTCAAAGGATCTTCTAAAGAAGTCAACCTTTGATGACTTTGATCCGAGGACATCCCTAGTCCGTGGTATCCCTTCGTAATCACATAGATCAATACAAGACAAGGTTCAGCGGCACCCCTGTCTTTTAAGCCAGCCACCTTTATGGATAAAACTAATAATGGATGGCTGGTGGTAATCTTAACGAAAAGGTGCGTCACCAAGTGTAGCATCACCAGAAACAACAAGCGACGCAAGCAGCGCGCCTGGAGCACATCAGATAACACCGGTAGCAACAATCAACTATGCTGGCTAACCAGGAGGCTGAAAGAGATCGGCGCGCAAGTTTGCGGCTGGAATCATGGCGACTGCAGGCTTGGGCCTACGAGCATGTGTGCCGACTGCGAAACGAGTGGAGGTGAGTACTTCATAGACGCAGTCGAATAATTTTAATAATTCAATACATAAACACAATAAATGCTAGAAAACCGCAGTCAGCAGCTGGAAAATAAGCTCAAGGAATACACCGTTCTGCAGTTCCTACCCAGTAGGATCCTCATGCAACACCGCCCAACTCGCAAGAAGTTCCTCTACAGGGAGGTACAGACCGGTGATCTCTGCCGAAAGTTCATGAGCACTCTACAGCTTCGGAAGAGCCAGCCCGAGGGGTTGCTCCAAGTGGATTTCTATACCGTCAACGATAACCAGCAGCTGGCCGAAAGGGTTGGCCTGCTCTATTAGTACTATGTTACCGATTTGGAGAAGGAACTAGCCAACAGAATTCGCACCCGACCGAGAATGGCAACCCTCAGCGACCATGGCTTTTCGGAGGATGAACTACTTAATACTTTTACACCGATCATATCTGCCCTGAAGAAGATCCACTAATGGGGTCATATACATGGAAACCTACGCGCTAAACATATTGCCGTTACGGAAGATGGCGAAATGCGACTGTGTGATGGATTTCTGCTGGGAACAGACGATAGTGAAGCTGGAGTCACCAACTCCAGCTACTACGCCCCCGAGTACAGTATCGATAGAGAGCTGACGTCCGAGATGGACTACTGGGCGTTGGGGATGGTAATACTCGAGTCGGCTGGGCTTCAGTCCTCTGAGCAATTCTACCGCCGAGCAATCGGTACTATCGATCTAACGAGCCTCGAGCTCAAGATCCGCGAAATATAGAATTTGTTTAGTGATGAGTTCATGGTCGGGTTGCGCTTGTTGTTGAGCACAAACCGCAACATCCGCAACAAGGGTCTTACAGCGATGCTCGAAAGAGCTGTTCCTGAAGGCGCCGAGTTTGAGCTTTTGAGACCCAACCGAAATAGGCAACAAAAAGAGCGTCAATGTGAATCGGAATCACCGAAGAAGATGACGAGCTTTCACTCTATCAAGAGTTAACGGCCCTTCGACCAGAAGAATTTAGTGCTAAACTCTCATCAGGAAGAGAAACCCGAGTTGGAAGTCTCCACAACTCCTAACATTAATTCGGCTAAGCGGACACTTCAGAAAGAAAACGAGGGAAAACCAGAAGAGCGTCGGGTCAAGATAGATTTGCTCAAAGACAAGTTCAAGACACGACTTAATGAGGATTCAGAACTGAAGAAGAAGCAGATCGACAAGATAAACAAGATTATCGAGAGAAGCAATGCTTTCGTAAATGAACTGATGGTCAAGAAGCAGGAGAAGGCGAAGATGCCGAGTCTGAACAAGACTGCGATGACTCCAAGTAACACATAATCTTTACTCAGTCATTACGGGAAAGCTGGAGGGGAACAACGAAAACACCGGGAAGCAGGATAAGCTTCGAGAGGAGCCGATACGCCGGAAAGAACCCAGCTACCACGCCACAATAACTACTGCCGTGAGCCTGAAGGAATCTCCAACCAAAGTGCGAGCCCAGATACCAATCGACAAGTTACGGTCCCTCAGCCGCAAGAAATGAATTCTCTACTTATAATCTGCCATATGCTATCATTTCTTCTTTTTTCCACTAGCAGGGCGTAACATCTTCTTCGCTGATTTGGCCCTCGCACTATTCTCCCTCTGCTTCATTAGCTCCTGCTTGTTCATTTTGTGCGGCTCCTAAATGTACACATTCGGCTGCTTCTCGTTTGCAATCTGTCTCTGCTACTACTCGTCTTCGTTCAAAGCAATATTAATGGTCTCGCTCAATTTGGGAGAGACTTACAGGGTTTACAGCTATTCCGTGTTCCTTTCCGGGAGATCCAGGTCCAGCTTCAGAATGTTGTCTGGCCTAAAGCGTGGGTTATCGTCTCCTAATGATATTGCCATCCTGGCGAATTAGCAGAGAGGCTGCTTGAGCTGAAGAGCACTTCCTGGATTATTTTTGCTGGGTCCTTCTGTCTCCTTGATGACCCAGTCATCCACCTCGTCACTAAACTCCAGCCTTGTCTGAAATTCCCTCACTTCGTAGATAGGAATGAAGTTCTCAATGAGAAGGTTAATGAACTTCAGTTCTTTGAGAAGCTCACGGTTCTCGTTTTCGAGTTCCTATCTCTAGTTGGTGCGGAACTCATGGATTTCATTGGTCTGTTCCTTCAGCTTCTTCACCTTTGAGACTAATTCATTGAGCTTCTTGGTCTTCTGCTCCACCTCTTCTTTTAGAGGCTTTTGTTTAGTAGACAACTCCTCCTCCATAACTGCTTTGTTCTCAAGCTACTCCTTTAACCTGCGTTCCTTCTGCAGCCTTTCCTCGAGTTCTTGCTCGACTCTCAGTTGCTCCTTCTCGGCTTTTCGGGCATTTTACTTTAGCTGGTCTCCATGAAGTAGCTTCTGCTTCAGCTACTTCAGCTTTTTGACCAGCTCTTCCTGCTCTTCCTGCTATTTACGTTTTGCTTCTTCCTTGGCCTGCAGATCCAACTGCAACTTGGTCTTCTACAGGCTTTGTTGGGCCATTGATTGAGAGGCCTTCTCTCTTTCCTCACGAGCTAAGCGAGCGATCCTCTCCTCCTCCTCCTTGAGCTTCTTGCTCATCTCAAGCATCTTGTCTTGCTTGGTCACTTTCACAATCTTCTACCTTTCGATGATCTTTGGATCTCCAGTTAGTTTCCCGGATAGCTGGTTCTTGAGCTTTTAGATTTCCTCCTGATACTCACGAATCAGAGCGTCCTTCGGATCTTCGTTGATCTTCGGCTTATTCTTGATCCGCTTTGCTGCGTAGGCGTATCTGAGTGTCGATATTGTTTCGTCGTAGTTGTACCCTGATGGCCCAATGTTTGCAATCATAATCGTTTTGGTATTGCCTCCCAAACTATCTTGAAGCAGTCTCGTTAGTTTTGAGTCACGGTAAGGCACGTGAGCGATTGCAGGATTGGTGAGTGCACCAATAACCTTTCCGAGGTTGGAAAGAGCTAAGTTAATGTAAATACCTTCCTTCTATCGACTGCCTGTTGCTTGAGTTTTCTTCTGCCTCTCAGAACCTGCCAGATCCACCAGATTGAGAGTACCAGCTTTAATCTTTGACTCGCCGTTCTCAAGTTTCTCCATCATCTCCACCTTGATCATAAAGATCGAGTGCGATCTTGAGGACACATTGTTCATCTGTGTGGAACCGGTGTGACGGTTGTTGCTACCGAACATCAATTTTTCGTTCATTTCCTTGGGGGTACTAATAACGAACGTCGAGAGCCCCTTCACGTACACCTTCTTGTCTGCTGATTCATGCAGCTGCAGCTTCTCCTCTCGGTTAGTGCTCAGCAGATCCACTATCTCCTCGTTGTACAGTTCGAGCATGCTAGCTTGGACCACGAATTAGAGATTAGGGGTGCCTATATGCAATAGAATGGCTACCTTCGATCGACTTGAACACATGCTCAAAGGTTCGAGGAATGATTCCCCGTTCGTCGAGGTTGTTCTTATCTCCTTCCATGGTGTGCGTCTTCCCTGTTCCGGTTTGGCCATAGGCAAAGATTGTTCCATTATAACCTTCTAACACACTTTCGATGATGGGCAAAGCCGCTTTCTGGAACACTGTCTGCTGCTTGACTGTGGGTTCGAACACCATGTCGAAAGTGAAGATTTTGTTGTCCTCGCCTTATTTACTGCTCTTAACAGACACCTCTCCTCGAGAGGGGTCGATGTTTACAATGCTTTCGTGCCTCTTCTCGACTTCGTTGGAGGACATTGGTCGGCAGCGTAGCGCCACTTTTACACACTCCGAGGCACTATCCGACATGAGTTTTAAATATTATAGGAAAATGATGGCTATATAACGTCCCACTTATCATTTCCGACATAAAGGAGGTTCTATGGTCGGCAGCAGTTCCGACTTATACTTAGAATTGAAATGTCAGAACAGTTCTACTTTTTGGAGGATCGAGTAGCCAAGATTGAAGCCTTTACTGGCGTGGAGGAGGGAGTTACACTCCCAGCACCTACCAAACTCGCTGACCGCATCCAAGAATCTATACTAAAGCTTCCGAAGGACATCCAAGCCAAATGTAGATAGTTCGGAACTCAGATGAGAAGATCAAGAAGCTTATAAACACGTATAGTCGGGTCACGGAAGACCTACTGATCGAGGAGAAGGTGGAGACGATAGCGAGCGAAGAGGAATAGCTTAACGAAGTGGCGCAGGAGCTGGAGGAGATCGAACAGCTCACCAAGTATCTGAACATGGAGCAGTTGTTTGGTCTGAACAGCAAGACTGCCGACATAAGGTTGCTGTCGAGTGCTTCCAAGCTTGAAGTACAGATGCGCATAATTGAGTTCATCGACGTGAAGGAGCCATTGAAAGCAGTGGAGTTCAGTTCGTTGGAGCTACAACAGTTGGCAGAGCAGCATCGCAACCAATTTGAGCAGCTCGTGCTACTGAACAGCAGTATTGTCGCAAGTTTGAACCAGAGGGTGCGAGCGATCGACAGTCGTATCGCTGAGCTGGAGCGTAAGTGATAGAGGATGTGTATAATCGATCGTTTAAATGAGCGAAAGCAGGAAGTTGCGGGTAGCTTTCCAGAAGGGTCAGCCTAGCTTCCTTGCCAAGCTCAAGGACCAAGTGGGTTACCAGGAGCCAGAACTAGGAGATAAGTTCCGGTCGAGTTCAGATGTTGTTCGCAAAGCCAGCAAAGATGAGGAGTACGATGTAGACAAGGCGCAAGTAGTTGAGGACGAACGCACTAAACAACCCGAGTAGTAACCAACCCCAACCCCAACTGCAGTAGCCCCAGCCACGACCATCATTGTGCCCAAGAACTTCAAGCCAACCTTCAAGCAGATGGACAAGAAGGAGCGTAACCGTGCCGTGATAGAGCACATAAAGAAGCAGCCGGACAAGACCTCCAGCTTCAAGATGAGCTCATAAACGCAGGACCAATTTCAATAGCGAATCGACCTGCACAAGGACCGCATTCTGCACTAAAAGACCAAGAAGATCTTCAAAAGCAACCGCAACCTTCTGAGCTTTGACTAGTGAGTTTAGCATCAAACTTATAATTGCGATGACAGCCCACTTCGACAAAAGAAGTGAGGTATGAGGGCATGCCATCTCGAGGTTCTGCCGAAGCCAATAGGTTGGTCAGTATGGCTGTCATGGCCCGATGGAAGTGTCTCGGCACTATCCAGATGATATTGTCTGAGAATAGATAGATAGATAATTGAGATGACGATAACCTACATACTCACGAGGATCCACGATTACCTCTACTACGAAATTCCCATCGGGCCAAAGGAGTTCGTTGAAATGCGCCATGTCATTAACCTCTTCAAGGGGGGAACCATCGCCTACCTTGTGCTGCTCATGTGGTGGTACCAAAACTTCAGTATCGGCATGTACTTATATCTTGGACTCCACGGATCCTATGGAGTGGCCTGGCTGTTCAAAGACTACGTGTTTGGGGACAAGAGTTTCGCTGTCAAGGTCAATTTCGGTTGTTTTCTCGTTATGGTCACCGTCTTGACACTATACTGGGTGATCGGCTGGTCAGTTGCCAGTGGCTATGGAATCCAAGAACCCTCATACGAGCGAATCAAGCTATGTCTTATCTTCTACTTGCTCGGCCTTGCTCTCATGCTTGGCGCGGACGCTCAAAAAACCTTTACACTTCAATACAAAAAGGGTTTAATCGCCGCTGGCTACTTCGAGCGTACCCGCAACCCTAACTACTTGGGAGAAGTCATGATCTACGGAGCCTTCGGCTTGGCTAGTGGTTTCTGGCTGAACTGGGTCATTCTGTTGTCGCTCTGGCTGGTGATGTTCCAAGGCAACATGCTCATAAAAGATAACAGCAGCCTCATGAAGAAACCCGGATGGGCGGAATACTCCGCACGCAGCTACTTGTTCCTACCCAAGTTATTCGGCAGCCACATTCTGAATGCTTTGATCTATACGGCAGCTGTCGCCTTGATCGTTGGCAAGTTCTATGGAGTGAAATACAGCACACTGATCGGTTGATAAGAGGTAGATGCACTCAATTATCAATCCTATCACATTGTCATCACCTATAAAATAAACATGAACAGCATAGGTCTTAATAGCAGCTCCAGCTTTGGATACCGGCCTGTCAAGCAAGAGGTCGTGGTGAGCTGTTCACCACAACCTAATGAAGTCGCAACAAACTCTCGCATCCGCATATTCTGCAGCAAAAGTGGTCATGCTCCGATTCCTTTCACTGTGGAGTGGAAAAGGAGTACCGCAAGTACGGAGGAATCTCTGGAGAACAATGAGGGCTCCTGCTACGAGTGTAGTCCATTGGATATCGGTGCCTTCATTGAGGCTCGCGTTAAAGTACCGCCATCGACTATTTAAGTACGAAGATGATGGTCATCACTATGAAACTACCAGAAGGTTCGGTCCGGTGCGAACCGATCCATAGCTATCGCAATTCTAACGGTCCTCTCGTCAGTAAAGCTTCCGTATCAAGGTCCTCCTCGAGAATATCATCTTAGACCTGATTCTAAATTTCCACGAGGATTCTGTAATGCTAGCCAGTCGTGAAGGTCTATAGTATCGGATTAGGCTGATCGTTCCTCCAGATATCGCTCTCCGGCAAGATACCAGGGTCGTTGCTTGGAGAATGAAAGGACACTCAGAAGCCCTTGCTGGATATTTTTCAACTATCCTGAAGAAGCCGACTAAGGGTAAAGTGGAACTACTTGAGATGATATTCGAGTCGAGGAACAAGCGCGACATCTTCCTCTTACTTTTACGAAGCTTTATTCGCAGGAAGTCGAACAATGGAATCCCCTCCCAGGCTGGGCACCACAAGGATGAACTGAACCCAGCAGCATTGAACCGTGAACGAGAGCTGAATTGTAGTGGATCAAACAACGTAAACAATCGCAAGAACTCGGAAAACGGATTATTGGCGCCTCCTGTGAAGCGACAGCGCCTGCCGGTGTAGAAAGACAAGCTTGTGATAATGAAGGACAAACCCACGATCCAAAAGGTAGGAATTCACCTTCAACAGCCACAGCAGCAGCACCATTCCAATGCTAACAACAATTTGAATGTGAGTTCGAACAAAACGGACTGCCTCAATATCTTTGACGAGGAGGATAGCAACTTTCTCCGATAGTTTACCAAAGACATGAGCACTGATCTGCCGTCTAGGAGACAGTACGCACTCAACCTTCGCGAGAGCTTCGTGGAACTCGAACAGAAGAATATGCTCACCCGCTCGCGGAAAGATCTTAAAATCAATGAAGCTGAGGAGGCCTTGAAGGAAGTCAAGGAACTCAAGCAGCAGCTGGAGGAGGCGCGAAATCAGTTGCAGAGACTCATGACTGAAGTCAACGAACTCCGTGATGAAAACTTTTCTCTCAAGCAAATGCTTGGGGCGAATGGCTCTTCGAAGGATGCAATACAGCTGCGCCAGCGTTTGGAGTTCCTTCAGAATGAAAATAAACGGCTTTAGAATGAAAGGGCCCAGATCATAGCTGACAAGATCGCCACTGAACGCAAGTACCAAAAGTAAAAACAAGAAAAGTAAACATACCGAAGCAGACTCACTGGGATGGGAGCCCATCTCAACACCAGCACAGCCACCAAACCAGACCTATTGATCATCGCTCCCAAAGAATCAATGGACCGAAAGTAATCTCGAAGCCCCACCCATGGAGGGGAGTCGGTCAAGATTTAACCCTCCCGCTCCACGAAAGATATCAAGACTAGAAAGGACAGCAATAATGCCAAGATAAACAATTACGTGCCTATCATTTCCAGCCCGGAATCACCCACTCATAACCGTCACCTCCTCTACCGAAACCACGCAGAGCACTAACTCTCACTACCAACACAGTCCAACCCAATTTGATCTGCTTCAGAGTCGTTAACATTTTAATTATGAGAACTGGCCTCAAGCAGTACAACCGTACCAGTTTGTTGCATCATAGGTGGCCAACTTGTTCAGCATCTCTCTGAACTGCTCAAGGATAAGGAACTTCAGGAGGCACTTCCAAGTACTTGCTATCCTAAGGTAGGTGGGCTCAAGCAGCAGGCAATTGACATCGTCAACAAAGAAAGTTCGAGGGCTTATACAAGCAAGGAGAATATGCAGCCCTATGTATCAAACAAGTCTTCTGGAAGACTAACAAACACTCCAGAGGGCAAGCACGCCCGAATCGAGAAAAAAACTGACCTTTCGACGAACAGCAAAAGGAGCCGTTATGCGACTAATACCACCCTTAATCAGAGCACTACCACCTTGCACAATTCGAAGAGTAGAAGCCCGTTAAGAGATATACTGGGAATATCCTCACAGAGAATGCATACTGAAGAGCCGAAGGAACGATCACAAAAGAGATTAGGGGTATACAAGCGCGAGCAAGAGGCTATCCGGATGATTGTACAAGGGCAGCGGGAAGCAGAGTCCGAAAAAGCTTTCTTGGAGGATAAAATTGCCGAGGTATTCCCATCATCCAACTCAGCTTAAGCATTTAATGAGCGAAGAGAGGAAGCTGCTAGAAAGAAACTCAATGACGAACTGCCGTTCTGTGAACTCCACCGATGATATGAGCCGAAGCAGCAAACAAATGGGTGTTCAATTAGAACAGAACCGACGAAAGAATAAGGATATCAGTGAGGAGGAAAGCACTATGAGGGAAGAGCTTGAAGGAATTTTAAAGCAGCAAGAGCGGGTTGCGGAAGCTCTTGAGGAGTAAAAGGAACTAATCGACATGTACCGCGTGGTGATTGGAGAACTGAAATCAGAGCTAAAGAGCGAGACGGTACCTGGATAACTAAATTAGAGACAACGTAGTGCTGTGAGAAACTAGTTATCTGTGGCAAACAACCTACTGGAAAAGACAAAGCAGAAGTACGAGATTCTGCATGATAAGACGAGAGCAATCGTAGGGAGTGTCGATGAGCACATGCGAGCATTCTTCCAATGAATTTTCTATGGTACGATATTTCATGCTTTCTGCACTACAGTTTTGATTGTGGCGAGTAGGTTGGTAAGCCAAGGTGCTGATGGTTTAATGCCAGCGGCAGTGGGGTGTCTGGTCTTGGGCTGTGTCGGGGATACCAGTGGTTCTGTCACTTTGACTTTGGCATTGTACTATTCTCGACTGCACTCATAAAATGGAAGTATGCTCTCAGAATAGTCTATGCCCGATGTCGAGCGAAGCCAAACAGCTTCCCTGAAGTACTTCCGAAGGTATTTTCTCTGCCAGGTGCTGTAAGAACGGTTGTAGCCTTGGAAGACATCCACAAACTGAATTGCTTTCCTTATGAGGAATCCAGGTGGGAGTTATTGTTTGGCTGCAGTTTGTAGAAGTTAGATGGCCTCGGCAGATCCTATTGGTACGGTAACCTATGAGAGTGACACGCCGGCCTGCTCGAGCATATCATTAAGTGCTTTCATCTCCTGAAAGAACTCTTTGTTTAGGGTGTCGAAACATCTACTATTGATGCGCTACGAAAGACTACCTTCGCGGTCGAGGACAAAGATACGTGCATCGAGCTGCTCTCGAGCAACTCGAGGCTTCTTCGAATTCGCAATCAACCCCTGCTTAGAATTTTTGTGGAGTTCGTAGGTGAGTTCTACATTTGAAAAATCATTACTTTTTTCGAGCCGGTAAATATCGTTCTTTGCAACACTATCCAAGCAGCCAATGGGTAAGCCAGCCTATGTCTCGAGTTGCTCTAGCAGGTTTCGCCAGTCCTGATCCAGTTGACAATCCCTGTTTGAGTAGGGGCACCTTTTCATCAACTCTTTGGCCCTCTGTGCATGGGGATATAGTTCATCGTTGTCAATAGGCTATTCGTTTCTGCACAGAAGGTTCAAATGGAAGACGCTGCCGCCTTCCAATACAGGAATCTTTCCTCTTTCGACGATCTCACTGCAGTTTCTCATAATCCTTTCTCCCACCCTAATTTGCTTGAGTCGTACTCGTAGGCGTTCAGCTTAGACCCAAGGCAATCGATCTCAGCGAGGTTGTGGTAGCGGATTTTGTCTGTGTAATTCTTTGGAGGATGGTTGGCTGCTACCGGAAAGTTCTTGTACATCTTACTAAGCCGTCGGCATACCTGAAGTGTATCACACATCACGATCTCCCCACCGAGGTGACTGGCGAGATTGAATGCGAATTCAGATTTGCCGGAGGCGGTGGGACCGGTAATTACGATTGCCTTTCTGAGCATTAAATATCTGAACTGGGCTATCAAGGAGCTGGCAAACTGTTGATGGGTTGCATATAGCCTGAAATTGTGCAGACATAATAAATGTAATAACTCAAAGACCATCCTTTCTTCCAGAGTCAACGGAACCTAAAACAGCGAAACCTTTTCTCCCGGGAGAATATCATGGAGATGCGCAAAAGGAACCGGTCAGCTTATGAACGGAAGCAGCCTACCCTGCAGTCACTAACTAGTGTACCGAAGTTACAAGTAATGCGACTGGAAACCCGTCCCGACAATCGCTCGCAAATACTGCCCAACAGCAAAGAATCGAACCGCAAAATACACAGCAGCGCGAATCACAAGAGCCTGAATCTGATGCACCAATCGTAAAGACCCAGCCAGTAGAAGGCAAAGCAAGTAAAAAACAAGAAGAGCGAGTTCATAGCTTGTGGATTTCGGCCTAAGCTCCTTAAGAAGTCGCTTCAGGACAATCCTCTGATCCTTGGCAGCATCCTCAAGAAAAAGCTACGGGTTATGTAGCGGCAGGAACTCGATCGTTACCTTACGTCGGTGATTAAACCGCCGAAGCAGTGATAGGGATGCATACTAGGTACTGGTGATACAATCACTCTACTTGCATCTTGTCGCCTTCGCCTCCTTGCTGCTGCTTCATCTTCAGGAAGTCTTTAAGACTTCCTTTTGTCTTGGTCGAAGTGCCTGCCTTCTTGATATTGGTCAACTCGGTCGTGATGGTGTCTCGTTCCTCCTGGGACAGGTTCGTACCGCTAACTAGAGCAGTCAATCCTTCGGTGGCTACATTAGTAGCAAGTTACTGTATGTCTTATCCAATATCGTTAGGATCTATTTGCTTGTCTTCTCAATCAGAGCTCTCTTTCCGTGCAAGTTTCTCACTAACAGCTTAAGGAACTCTTCGGAAGCCAGGTTCTCTTTGCTGACTGCCTTCTTCACCAAGCTGTTCTTCAAAGTCAGGACAGCAAGCTCGCTGATTTGGTAGTTTGGTGCTTGAGTCTGTTGGCTAAGCTCGACAATCAATGCTGGGTGTTCAGCAGTCTATAGACCAGTGATCGCTTCTCGTGCCTCGCTTTTGAGGAATCCCTTCTCGGAACAGGATTTTGTGAAGAGCTTGGAGACTATTAGGCCAATATCCTGGTTAGAGAGTGACCCTATCTTATTGTACTTGATCGTCTCATTCAGGAGGGTTAATGCCTACTTTGAATTATTGCTGCGAAGGTTGTCCACCTGACCAGCAACATCCTTGAGCAGGTTGGGAAGCACGCTGTTGATGTAGACGTCGGAACGGTGTTTGTTGATGGCTCGGAGTTCAGCTGCGTGGTGACCGAATTACTTAGCGCTTCGAAATGCTTTCGCCAATCCTTGGACTGGAACTTGTCGAGAAGTGCACTGGTGAGTTGCTAGGAGGTCACCGATGTGCTGCCAGGCACCACCAAAGAGTCAAAAGTGACGTACTCGACCTTGTCCTATTCAAAGTTGCTCTCCATGTGATGAGTGTTTGAATTGATATAGACTAAGAATGACCGGTAACGCGGATAAGCGTTACCGTGGGAGATATTCTTTAATAAATGGCACATTTGCTCAGGCTAATGAGCAAATTCGTAGTCAACATCAGAGAAGTAAATATCCATGAAATCAAGGTTTCTTCTGAGGGCTTTGGTGAGCCTCCAATGTCTTTGTGTAGTCCTCCCAGTCGAGCACCTCGAATTCATCCGACTCTCTCTCTGTTTAGGCGTCGTACATCACCATCAGAGGAGTAGTTTCCTCCTGCACCCACTTCCTCATCACGTCAGGTGGCTGTTGCTCCATGGTGTAGACTTCTTCGAACTGTTTGAGTGTCCTCGGTAGTTGGTCCTTGAGGAACTTGCTCAGGTTTAGCAGATACAGCAGCAAGGCAACTTACTTTTTATAGCCAATCCTGACTTCCATGAAGGGGCCATGACTAAACAGCCGAGCTATGAGATCGCTGAGGTAATTATCGGCTTGCTTGACGGTTGTAAAGGCTTTGAACTTTGCCATGACATCCTTCTTGGTGGCTTCCGGCAGTTAGGAGATACCAATCTGGGCAATCTGTTCGTCCCTGATAAACTTGCTGTCTTGTTCATAAACCTCCACGACCTACTTGATAGTGGGTGGGCAGTCAAACGGATCGTAATCATCCAACGGCGGCACAGTCTTTGAGCGGTAGAAGTGTAACACCAGCGATAGTAACTCGATGTTTGGCTCTTTGACCCAATAGCTCGAGCAGACGTTCAGGTGTTTGATAACTTGCGAGACGAAGTAGCAGTAGTTTCTGCGTTGCGTGAGCTGCTATTTGAGCTTCTCCAGCCTGATTTACTCTTCGGTGGGAGCTGTCTCCACTTCCTTGCTGTACACTGATTCGTTCATTGCCTCCTCGGCAAGTTCAAGCTGCAGGCCCACAAGAGATGCCTGCGATCGGTCTATTTCCTTGTACATTGCGTTCTTAAACTCCTGCTGCGAAGGTGGTTGTGGAACAACATGCCGAAACTTCTAAAGAGGCTCAAAAGTTCGGTAGAAGTTTTCAAGTTCATCCCATCCAATCCGCTTTTCCTCCGATTTGGAGAGCATCCTGAGCACGATGTCGAACAGCGTCATGAACTTGAAACTGTAGACATCAGTGAGGTTGTCGTAGCGCAGTCGTGCATCTTTGAACTCCCTCACGAACTATTTCAGCTCGAGACCACGCTTCTCAATGTAAGGATGCTTACCAACAATAAGCTCGTACAGGAGGACGCCCAGTGAGTAGATATCGCTCTTCACGTTTGCAACATACTCCTTCTTTGTCAGCTTTTCGAAGGCCATGTAGTAGAGGGTGCCTCTTCTCTTCGAGGTGTACTTGTAGTTCTCAGAAAAGATGGCGAGGCCGAAGTCAGCTAGCTTGTAAACACCCCTGTTGATCAAGATGTTCTCTGGTTTAATGTCCTCGTGAAGTACCTTGGCCTGGTAGAGCACTCGGTATCCGTTCATGAGATGGCAAAATACTGTATAGATCTCATCCTCCTTAAACCTTCCTTTTCGACGGATCATCTGGTCGACAAGCGTACCGCCATCACAGTACTCCATGAAGATGTAAATGTTGTTGGCTGACTCCACTTTAACCCGCTAGATCCGAACTAAGTTAATGCAGTCTTCCAGCTCACTGGCAATCTCGAGTTCTTTTACAGCAGTGTCACGAGAGTCTTTGTTAGCAACTCGGATGATCTTGACAGCATACTCCTGGCCGGTGACAGTATTGACTGCTCGTTTGACTACTGCGTACGCACCCTCCCCGAGCTTTTGGTCCTGAAGAATCGCAAATTTGTTGGCACCGCAGTCGATCACTTTGACTTCATAGCACGGACTATCTGTGACTGACATTAGAAATACTATTTTCAATGGTCCGATTCCGATGGTCAATATGAGCCCTTGTCGGGCCTGCTTAACTGAAAGGAGAAATTGAGAAGGGCATCTCAAGTTCAGCAGAGCAAATTTGTTTATAATTCGCAAGCCTTGATCAGTATGAACCGTAGATCAGGTACTGAGTACGACAAGGATGGAAACTTACTTCAGAAAGAACTTTTGGTTAAGCTCATGCTGAACCGTTCGACTGAGAAATTGCAGCCCAATCCTAGTACTGCACCCCAAAGCTAACCCATTGTGATCCGAGGGTTCGACAAGTACTCTGTGTAAGAGCTTGACTTCGATGAGGTACGTCGACATTGATGATAGCATCTCCTGCTGTGCGTGAGCCAACCATACCGATTGGACCGGCCCACCCGCGAGCGGTTCATCACCCATCATCATCAGCTCCACATAAACAACGACAACCGGAAACAGTTCATCTTGCTCTTTTCTGGAGCCTCCTACAGTCAACTAACTAACCCCAACTACTACGAATTACTGCTCAAAGAAGTCAAGCACTACCCGCAAAACTTCTTCAATAGCATAGAGAAGGATATATGCCGTACCTTTTCCAACTAGAACGGACTACAAGGCCACCTTCGTAATGTCTTGTGCGCCTATGCGATTCGCAACCCGCGTCTACTTTACTGTCAGGGCCTGAATTACCTTGTCGCCTACTTCCTCATGCGTGACTACTCAGAGCAGCAAAGCTTCTGGTTGCTCGTTCAATTAGTCGAAGAGATACTGCCTGTGGACTACTACGTCGATATGGGTGCTGTCGTAGCCATGAGCAGTGTCCTTTCAGACCTATTTCCTGAAACAATCGTCGGATTCGTAGAGTACTGCCAAAATATTGGATTGGAGACTTCATTCTTCCTTGTGCCCTGGCTCATCTGTCTCTACACCAAGGGATTTTCAAGCTCCCTAAGCAACTTCATAATGGAATGTATCATGATTGAGCGAGAGTTAGCTCTGGTAAAGACCGCTTTGACCCTGCTGAAGATAGTGGTTCCAAAGATTTCGGATTGCGAGGACTTCGGAACCTTCATGAAGGACCTAGAGATGAAGGTCCCCAGTGTTTCGGTGAAGGAGTTCAAGTTCGTATATGACTCAATTTACTTGAACCGGTACTTCTTTAAGGTGCTCTTCGATAACTACCTAAAAGAGTACTGGTAGCGTGCTGAAGACCAGTCAATTGAGACTGCTATAACGAGTAAAAATGCGCTTCCGAAGTGCAGTGTTGACTTGCCAGTGTGCCTTCATGTCATCGAGATTAATAGGAGGTTCAGGAAAATATCTGAAGTGGATACATTCAAGGTAGGAGGCACAATGGACGTCCTGATGGACGAGGGGTATTTCAACGAGAACAGATTCTGTGGAGATACTGTGCCCAACTGCAAGAACAACTATTTTAAGAGAAATGTCAACGAGTTGCTGATTGGCCGGCACGAGCACATCTGCTAAAAAGAGAACCACAAAAGGATGTCCGGATAGTTCTTCGGGGAACAAGGCAAAATCTAAATCGAGAAGATCGTCAGAGACGCTATAGAAGAGCCGGAGGATCTCGAACTCTCTGTCGAGTTGGAAGACTTCAAGGAGAAGACTCTAAGGAAGAGGAACAGCGAGCGCATAGACAATATCTCCAGCATCTTCGAGATAATCGAAGACTTCGAAACAGAGTCCTTCGATGCGATAGAATTCACAGTCGAGGAGAAGAAGTAGTCGAAGACAGGCCAACGCGACAGTTTAGTAAAACTGCCAGACCGAGTCCAATCTAGCTCCATTCGCGAATGGTTTAAAAAGCTCTTTTGACTTCCTACTGCAATAACTCAAAACACTCAATATCATTTTTTAATGAGGCGCATTGACTGGCTGTTGCATTCGCTCGAATCGTTCAAAGGAAGTCTGCGCTCCAGCAGGTAGCCCTTGCTTAGAGGGCTGATAATGTTGATGGGCATCCGACAGGTGCTCTTGCTACAGCTCTCCTTGATGGACGAGTGCATCGGTGTCAGGCTGGATTGGTTCGTGCTCGAGGCTGTACTAGCATTGTTCTTGACCTTGATGCTTTGAAACATACGAGCGTAGAAGTCTATCTTGTTAGGAGACCTGCTGTTGCTTTGCCTTGGTTGTTTGTTTGCGGGTGTCGCATCATTTTTGCTGCGCTTGCTTAGCCTATCCTCGCTCAGCATCTTTCCACTTGGTCGGAGGTAGTGGATTTCCTCCTCTGCTCGAATGGAATCAAACTTTCGAGTTCTATTTTTACAGGTAAGAGGTTGAGTGACTTTATTGAGTTTCTCCACCAGAAGAAGTCCTGCCTTATTCTTGCCAACCACCCTCTTTTAGTCAGATGAACGGCCCAGTACAATCTTCTTGAATTGGGAAGGTGTGCCTTTACTAATTGCTGTTGATGGCTTTACGTTCAACTCGTACTGCTTTTTCTCGTTTTCCTTTCCCTTGAGTTTGATTCTGAGCTCCCCCTCTTTGGCTGAGAGACGCATCTCTGGCGCTCTTTTGATCATACGCCGGATAGACTCCTCGTCTTGTGCCTTCTTCTTGATGGTACACTTGCTGATTGGTACCTTCATAGCGCATGGTTACGCCTCTTCAATTTCAAGTTGAGAGTGATTATGTTGGTGCACTACCTCGATTTCAGTTAGCATTCGAGCCTGTTTTATTGCTGGGTTTCGCCTTGGATGCTTGGCCTCCGTCAGTCGTTTTTCAGCACTTACGCTATCCATGAAGGGGCGGAACTGAGGCGAATGACTCTGCCGCATGATCTTTTCCTTGTGGGCTGAGAATTCGGCAAAGCTGATTGGTTGCACATCTTTGTTGCTAAACTTGGATTCTGCATCGTAGGACATCGTATTCATCTTGAAGCTGGCAGACATGAAATCCTGGTTCTGTTGGTAAAGATCAATTTGCTCTCTGACTCCCAACTTTTGGGACGACTATGCCCCCGGAAATCGGTAAGTGCAATTGCTCTTACTGTACGAGAACTTGCTTTCGATCATGCATTCAAGCTCGTACTTGTTCCTTTCGAGTGTTTCCTGCTCCTGTGGTGTCAGCTGGTACTCTCTGATCTTCCGATGCAACCGATGAATCTGTTGCTCGCGCTCTGCTAGCTCCTCAGGGGTCATCGGCTTTACTACTAAATTTTATAATGCATTGTTGCGACTGCGAGCGGAATATATAGCAGATGGATTCCTCAACGGCAACGGAGCCAAAAGAAGCTATAAACTCCTCTCGGGTCTTTGGTTTCGATTTAACTTTCGCCAAGATTGCATGTAAGCTATATGTGATCACAAGAAAGAGCGGAGCTGCTGCATCAGTCTTTCATCGTAGGTGCACTTCATGAACTCGGTGTTGGCCCAGATGTTGGAGAATTTGATGGCTTCGCCAACGTTCCCGTTCGTCTTCTTCATGACCTTCACGAAGAGTACCTTGCGACCGTGGTACTGCTTCTGAGTTTCGTTGGCCCGTTGAGGGATGAGCATCTCCAATTCCCTCGATGCCATACAATCATTATAAATTCACAGACAACGTTATCATCCACAGTCAGTCACACCTCCAATCGGTCCATCACAGCCGGCTCGCTCAGTCGGAGACTAACCTTCTTGCAGAACAATAGGTACATCCGTTTGTTGTAGATGTGGTTGTTTCGCAGGATGTTGTCGTAGTTACGGTCTAATAATCGTTTGAGGATGCGTCGGTTTAGGCGGTTTTGGCGGTCGATTTCACGGTTGGCATCTCTCCCGAAGAGCTTCAGCAGGTCGAATCGTGTCTTGGCTTTGGGAAGGGTGTTCAGAAATTCATGGACTCGCTTGCTATGCTTGTCGTCCATATCGCTTGGTAGGTTGTTATTGAACACCTTGAGGATGAACTTAGGAATGTTAGTCGCCTTTGCATACTTCTTCTCCACTGGCTTCTCGATAAGGGCGGGAAGCAGTTTCTAGAACCTTGGTTTGAGGCTTGCGGCATCGACAATTTAGTAGGTATCGGGTGGGGTTGGAAAGGACGGATCAAATGCAGAGGCGGGCACAAAGTATTCTGGCTCGCTTACCATCTGGTTATCATGTTCTACTTTGACACTTTGTAAGGAGGACCTTGGAAAGGTCTCCGGGAGTAATACAGGGTGACTTTGAATTGCCGCGAGGTTGATGAAGGGATCAGTCATGATGATAAACGGCTCTATGCGTGGCTGGTGGGGCTCCATATGCTTTTTTGGCGATTATAAAAAGGGAAGCTTTATTGGAAAAAGGTATTTAATTAAATATTCCGAGTTGGCTGCATCATCACATCACGGCCCAAAGGAGGCAAAGGCGAAACGTACAACCTTCCTCCGCTTGCACCGAGCATCACGCATAAATTTTTAGCTGGCCGAAGTAGCTCTCATATTTGGTGCGGTCAGCCGTGTAAACTCCGTTCATAAGCATGATTACGCTCACGCAGTCGAACAGGTTGGTTTCGCTGCGGAGCATGAGTTTGGCATGAGCCTCCGTCAGCCGGCATAGTGACTCCAATGCTCTGATAGTCTTTATCTCCTCCTGTCGTATAGCAACGAAGTAGTTTTGCAGCATTTCTCCTTGGGTTAGCTGTGGCTCTGTCTATCTGGCCTTGCGGTAAATTGCCTTTAACTTGCTGAGCTTCTTTTTCCTTTCTGTCGAGTCAAAGAACTTACCGTCTAAGCCGATGTACTTCTGTAGGATATGGTCGGCCTTGTTGAGATCTTCTTCAGGCCGCTCGCTTCCGAGGAGAGTTAGGATAAGATCGAAACGACTTATTAATGGAGGATCGAGCCCCGTATTTTCATGCATCCCAAGAAACTTGTTGTATTTTTGACCCGGTAAGATGGGATTACAAGCTGCAAGTACTGTTGTGCGACAAGTTAGTTTCCCAATGATACCTGCCTTCGCAGAGCTAATAGTCTGCTGTTCCATGGCTTCAAGGAGGGCAGGAGAATCCTTCTTGTTCATGTGGTTCAGTTCATCGATGCAGCAGACCCCTTGATCTGCAAGTACGAGTGCTCCTGGTTCCAGGATCCACGCCCCTTTTTCTTTGCTATGCGAAACTGTCAATCCCGCAGATGTGCTGCCTATAGCATTTACGAAGAAGGCTCTATCGACGAGTTCGGTTGCTGCTTGGAGGATAACTGACTTGCCTGTTCCTGGCTCACCAACTAGAAGCAAGTGCGACTGACCTCTGATGCGAGTGTTATGAGTGATTTGACTGACTCCACCGAGCAGGCACAGCAGCACCCCCAACTTAACAAGATCTCTGTCGTACAGGTTGGGAGCAAATAGATCGACAATGTCCTGCCTCAGTTTGAGTTACTTATCAACCTTAACATCTTCCGAGTATAGGCTATGCTCCATCATAACATTGGATAGCTGAGATACAGTCTCCGAGTATTCTTGGTTTTACTTGAAAGTCCTTCTTCTTGTACCAACCACATTGTTGGCCACGAATATTATCTAAGCCGGAGCGATCCTGTCTTTGACTAGTTTATCGTAGCGGTACGTCAGCACTCCAGACACATAAACATCGTCTCCAGGTCTAAAATTATCGATAAGCGACTCCCCCTCCACCAACACGGCGAGAGATTGAGGCATCTTACCAGATATCATGTGGCGGAAAGGTTCCTGCAATTTGAATTCCTGGTAGTCCAAGAATACCCTCGAGTTTTCCTGAGGTTCAAATGTCTTGCATCCACACTTTCTCATTTTGGGCCTGTTGACTTCGACTGCCTTGTTCTCTTCCGAATGTTTACTGTCCTTTGATTTCGAATGTTTGCCGCCTTTTGGGTAGAATTTTTTAAAAAATGAGTTTCCACTGTTGCTTGGTTTGTCGGTTGGTTGGGTACACTTCGGAGGTGGGACAAAGCAGTACCCGTTGTGGTAGGTCGATGTTAGTCTTGTGACTGCACCGCAGTTGGTGCATTTGTAGAGTTTGCTCTTTTACAGGGTTTTTCGCTGACTCATCCGAACGATAGTTCCTTCGAGAATGAACCAGCCGCTGAGGTCGTATTACGATAGCGAGCCAATCGAGCGATAAAGTGCTGGAGAGTAAGGGAGGCAATTGATTTGAAGCTTGAGTCTACTTCTGCATAGGCTGTATTCGTAGGAGTCCGGCTCAAGAGTAGCAGCTGCTTTGATGAGCAATTGCGGCACGAGCTATTCCTCGAGCTTCGAGAGATTCTTGAGGAACAATTAGTAGGTGGGCCTGTCCTCCACCATCAACTGGGTGAGGTTGATCGGCACAACCATCTCCTCGAAGGGTGTTAGTCTGGTCTCAATAACGTGCTTAACGCGAGCAGAAAGCCGATTGAGGTATGCTGGTGGCAGATTCATTTGTTGGGCAATGATAGTGTGAGTTGGCGTCAATTATACAGGCGCAGTGACTGCCCGAAACTTATCTAAGTGGTTACCAAGAAAATGTTCTTATCATTTTCCTTTTGCTGCAACGAACGTTAGGAACAGCTACCCTCCTTCTTTAGACAAGATCAGAGCCATTTTTCGGTTCAGCTGTTTGTCTGAGCTCGTCAGGTGGATCATGCCAACATTGTTTATCATCTGGTTGTGCTGCTCGGCTTCTCCCTTTGCAAAGCTGAAATCCAACTGCATCGTTCCAATCTATACCGACAGCTGGTATTCGTGAGGATATTCAGCAACTTCAGGCAGGCGAATAGTCTGATCCCTCTCAACAAGCTTATTGGTGATAGCTGCATAGCACAGTCATGTACTGAATGCTCTTGGTTGAAACACGATGTCTGTGAGATACTGAGTTATGGCTGGTGTACTGTGACTTAAGCGCTCACAAGAGGTAGCTTAGTTCGAACTGTTAGTGGTATCGGCTCGTCACTACGATAGTGAGGGCCCTCGAAGTATATCATGGTATAATCAACACTCTCTCATGAACAAAAAATTCGTCGATAACATCAAGCAGCAGACCAAACGGTTACTCGATCAGCTCAACGAGCTCGAGGAACTGCGGGCTGAGATCTCGGAGTAGGAGTACAAGCAGATGAAGAAAGACACTCTCGAAGAGCTGCAAACCTTCCAGAAGTCAGTGTCTGACATGCAAAGCGGCTAATTCAGTCTTGACTCTGACATCGAAAAGTCCAAAGCGGAGCTTATTAACGCAATCAAGAAGAACCTGAACACAGACGAAGCCAGGAAGACCTTCTTAACTGTGGAGATTGCAAATGTGAGAAACAGAATTGCACAAATCGAGAACAGTTTCCAAATGAAGAAGCTAAGCGAGGCCGATTTCGTCACCAGAAAGGTTGCTGAGATCCTCAAGATCAAAGAACTCAGTGGCGAGCTAACTGAAGCAGAGAAGACATTCATCGATGTCAAGGGACAGTTCAAGGAAGACAAACTGGAGAAGATGGCTTCCAAGAAGGAGAACGAGTACCTTGATGCAGCTCAGAAGGAAATCAAGAAGAACCTGGACTGACATCTCCTGTATATCGTTGTATAATTTAAACAAATGAAGTCCAAAAAGGGGTTGAACCGGAAGGTGCTCAGTATCGACTGTGAAGAGATATCGGGAATGGAGGCTTCCATTTACTCGGAAATAAGTGCTGAAGGGTTGCGGTTTCTGAAGTACGATATCATGATTGGCCGAGAGGGTCTGACGAACATCAGTGGAGACACCTACGCAAATATGCCACCAGTTTCAAAGACAGAGCTACAAGCACTGGGGAACTCTCTGGGTAGGGGCAATGCTTGCCATGTGCAGGACGGAATATACAAGCCACTGGGAGTCCGAGTTGCCATCAAGGTATTTGAAAGGGAATGCAGACTATAAATGCCTACGATCAAGAGAAGCGGCATCAGATAATGAAGGACATCAAGATTCTGCTGCAGAATAAGATAAAGGCATAGCAGAATGGCTATGGGTGCAGCTTTCTAGTAAACTTGTATGGCGCCTATTTCTAAGAAGGATCCATCAAAGTCATCCTTGAGCTGATGGATGCGGGGTCTCTCGATGGAATACTCAAGATCTATCGTTCCAAGAAGGTGGTTCCAGAAATCCACGAAGTCGTGCTCGCCAAAATAGCAATCCAAATTCTCTGCGGGCTGTCCTATCTGCACATGAACAACCAATTTCACCGAGACATCAAGCCAGCTAACATCTTGCTCAATACCAAGGGCGAAGTCAAGGTCACCGATTTCGGAATAGCCAAAGAACTCGAGTATGCAGAACAGATGAGCAAGACCTTTGTAGGTACATTTACGTACATGAGTCCCGAAAGAATCAACGGTCAACAGTACGATACCAAGAGCGACGTATGGAGCCTTGGGATCGTCATGTACGAGCTGGGTAATTCCGATTGTTATGCCAGCGACTGGAAAGTATCCGTACCCCAACTCAACCACATTTCTTGAGCTGACCCAGCTATTGGACACCTAGATGCCTCGGCTTCCCTAACAGTTTTCTCCATTGTTTCGAAACTTCATTGAAAGGATGCTGGTAAAGAATCCTGCACGTCGAGCTTCTAGCACCGAGTTGTTGGTACATCAATGGCTCAAAGTAGGGACACTCTTGGATCCTGCAAAATCTGTCAGGCAAGCCATCAATTCAGGAATGGTTAGCTCACATCCGCGACAAAATTCTGCCTTTATGATATATCCAGTATAACTACTCTCATGAATCGTCAAAACTGTCTGAGGATGCTTAGCTGAAGCTGCATCGCAACGTTCGTGAAAATCCACTGTGTCGGGTCTACTTCCCCTTTTGTAATTCATCGATCAGTTTGCGGAGCCTATCGTTAACTGAGTCTAACTACATCTCAAGCGAGGCGCTCTTATTAATGTGCAATTCAACCTCCTTCTGCTCATCCAGCAGCAGCCGTGTATCGCCAAGAGCTGGTCTTTCGAACATGATTATTCCTTTTTGTGAGTGCTCCGCCTTGAGCTCAACTTATCGCCGGCTTGGTGGCTTTTTGAATGACGCAGGAGCGAAGAGCCTCCGCAGATTGCTATCTATGAAGTTTTCGTTGAAGAGCATTTCCTTGACAAGCTGAGTACGCATTCTTATGGCATTGTGCCTTTGCAGGCATAGCTCACGCTCGAGTTAAGCCAGCTTGTCCACTTCGTCAGGCCAGCTGGTCTGTTGCTGTTTGTGGGCAGTGGGTTGTTTGATGGCACGTTACTTGGCCAGCATGATAATATACAGCTGTGAGGTATCTCTACGACAACATCAACCATCAGAAACGACGGTAGTCTCCTTCAAAGTTCCGTATGGGGGATAGTATGCTTCGACGCATTTCCTGGAACTGGGATTCCTTTTCGGTGACCCGCAATCGTAGGTTTTCTATTTCTGCAGCCATAATGACTACCAGCATCAGCATCTTCTACTGGCTTAGCTCTTGATGCAGGGTGTCAGCATACCGCATTCTAATCTTACGGGTATCCTCATCCAGGACTTTATTGTCAGCCGACAGGCGATCGATTTCGGCAGAAAGAACACCTATACGCTTAGTATAATCCTGATACTGGGAGACTTCCTGCTCCAACTGACGAGTTTTCTTTTCATTGATTGTGATAGCTGCGAGGTAACGGTCCAACTCCCCCATGAGGTATGCAAGCCTTCATTAAAGCGATAAGTACTTGGGCTAGAGGCTGTTTACTTTCTCCAACAACAGCACTGTTTGGCTATCCTTTTCCTTTAGCCCCGACTGCATAAGGTACATTCTTTCCTGCATCTCTGCGTAGTCCTTGGACTTGATGCCAGTATTAGGGTTCTGGCACCGCTCAACCTCAGCACTCAAGATTATCACCTTGAATGCAAGCTCCATCGATAGAGTCTTTTCCTTCTCGTAGACTCCCTCCAGCTCCCTGCAGAGCCGATCTATTCGTTCGTACTAGGTGCTCATCAACGCCAATTTACTCTACATGTGAACAAGCTTATACCTCGAGGTCATAGTACGAACTCTCGATCTCCTTCATTCGGAAGCTCTCGTTTTCCATTTTGTTGTACTTGCTTCGGATCTCTTCTAGCTCAAAGGTTTTTGTGCGCATTGCGTTGCTAATCTTCTCCTTTTACTGGGATATTGCATAACAGTTCTGCTCCAACTCCCTGCATCGTGACTCCGTCGTACGGATCTTATCCTCCCACTTGGTGCCCTCCCGTTTGATGTTATCGACTGTCTGGTTCAGAGTTATGATGGTCTTCTCGCTTTCAGCTATTTTAGTCTCGTATCCTCGAAGGTACAGCATCTCCTCCTCAATGTTGCGTATCGTCAGCGTGGCTCTTTCAAGGTCTTGGTTTTTGCCACGGACGACATTGTTTACTCTCTCCAGTTCCTGAGTGAGCATATTGATCTTATTCTCATAGTCTCGGTTTTGACTTTCAGTATGCCGGTATTCCTGCAAAGCAGATTCCATTCGAGTGTACTTCAGTTTGTAGTCGTCCAGCTCCTGATGTTTGCTCTTTACGATGATGTTCAGCCTTTCCATCTCGGTATTTAAGTTGTTAATGAACCCCTCCTGTTCGTGGGTCTTGCGTTCATAGTTCCGCATAATCTGCAGCTCTCCCTAGGTTCTTTCCAGCCTTGACTTAATATCCTATACTAATCGAGACTGCTGGCCTAAGCGGTCGTTCAGCTCCCTGTTCTGTCGCTCATAGGAAGTGTAGCTACTCAAAGTGGCTTCTAAAGTGTTATGTTTGGATCTCCATTCGTCGATATCCGCCAGCCTTACTTTTAGGACGTGGTTTAGACGTTAGATCTCAGCAGTCAGCACAGCAATTTTGTCTTCATAACTTTCAAGCTCCCTTTGCAGGTTCTTATAACGGCTAGTTTCGTGCTCCTGAAGCGCAAACTTTCGCTTCCATTCTTCGATTTCATCTAGCTTGTCCCGAACAGTCGAATTCGCCCGGTCAAGCTCCCTCTCAAAGTCCCGTAGCCTGTTCTGAAGATTTCCATTGAGAGACTCCAATTCGCGTGTTCGGTTTTGGGTCTCTTCCAACCTCATATATTTAACCCTCCATTCCTCGGCCTCGCGACTACGCATATCAATGCTTGACTTCATTTGCTTGAGCTCCAACTCCCATCGCTCCTGGTCTTTCATCTTCTGGGACAGGTTATGCTCCCTTAGCTTGTACATATCAATCTCCTCTTGCTTTGTCTTTACCAGTTCGTTTAACCGCATCATCTCCTGAGATATCAGGGCCAGTTTGTTTTCGTAGTCTTCCAATTTATTCTCCGCTCGATTCATTTCCATCATATTGACCTCGTACTGCCCAAATCTAATCCTTGTCTCATCAAGCTCCTTAGTCTTAGCTTATAGACAGTCCCTCAGCTTTCGAATCTAGTTTTCCAGGTTGCTGCGTTAGGTCTGGTGTCTCACTGAGAGTTCTCGCATGTCTCTATCGATCATGCTCTTCCTCTGACTGTCCATCGTCAATCGAAGATCCTCGATCTCTTTTGATCGGCTCTTTTCTGAAGCTGCGTACCTCGCTCTCCAGGTATCCAGCTCCATCTGCAACTCCGTATTTCGTGACCGCTCGACATGGTACTTGTCAGTGGCAGTGAAATCGACTTCACTGAGCTTCCGCTTCATGTCTTCCAATTCTCCGTAAAGTTGATGACATATGAGATTAAGCTTCTCATTTTCTTCACTGAAGCGTTCCTTCTCCCTCTCGATGGAAGTGATACGATCAGTGAGGTATTTGGAATCGAGTCCAATATGGCTGCTGTACATTGCCCCCGACCTGGCTTGGTCAAGTTCCTTCTGCAATCGCTAGATCTCAATAGTTTGAAACACCACCACAAACGGAAGGTTATCGGTGAGATTAGTCCGCCGAGAGCCATCGATACTCTTCTGAATGTGCGACCTAACCTATGAACTGCAAGTACTTCGTGAGTTATTCATAGCCTGGCAACTCACTGCTGAAGTTCGTTGCAATGAAGCTGCGCTTGACTGAGCTGCTGACTTGCGAGGCAAACGGGCTGATGTGGCTGTTCCGAATGTCCATTTAAATTATAGGTATCAGCTCAAACCAAAATCATGATAGCAGCTGACCAGCCTCTACCGCCACCTCAGTAGTCGCTTGTCTTCCGACTCGAGCCCTTTACGTACTACCATAACCGATACTTCAACCAACTGAAAGAGCCAGTCTGTATGCCGAAAGCTCTGATCGACCTATGCATCTCTTGTACGATTTGCTTGATGGCTAGTTACTCAGACGAACTTTCGACAGGCTATGGATAATCTTTCTCGCATCGGAACTGCGCCTCTTCCACTGTTCTTTTTGTCTGCTGAAGAGATGACTCTCCTCGCTCCCAAGAAAAAGCCACTGCTGAAGGAACTCTTCCGGCTGATGGATACGAGGAACATAAAGCGGATCGATGCAATGGAGCTGTACACGATACTGCTTGTGCTGGGCAAGGCTGACTACGATTCAATGTTGGAGTGTGCTGTGGATGTGTTCACCAGCGAAGTTCCGAGCGCAATGACCCGAGGAGAGTTGATGTTCTTTCTAGATTCGCTTTTCAGGGCATTTAGCAAGCTGCTGATCATCCGAGGATAGACTGCACCGAACAATGTTAATGTAAGACTGGCTGCAAAGGACCTCAATGGGCTCGTTACCACTATAATTCCCGAGGTGTTCATCCGAAAAGCCGACTTCTGCAAGTTGCCCAATTCTAATTCAGAGCATTCGAGGCGATACCGTAGTTGAACGAACTACTTCGGTACATCCACTTGCGCGTATCATTGTCGATCGTGGACACAATCGAACAGCAAAAGCAGCATACTGCTATTGAGAATCAAGTAAAGCTGGTAATATACTACTTTTACGAGGAAGTTGACAAGGCACTCAAGGCAGAACTTATCAAGCCAGCATAGTGACAGATATACAGTGTCAACATCAGCCTTCCAGAAGACCCTCTTCCAGAGGTTGCTCTCGTTCCCTCTTGGACTGCTGTCTCAGCTAGAGCTTCCTGTTTCTCTCAATCTAGCTGAGGATCTTTTGTTTGCGCATCAGGAATAGACTCATTGTTGCCTTTGCATCTTGAAGTGATGAATGTGCTCCTGTCTGGATTTCCTTCTCAAGGAACACAAGAGCAAGTCGTTTGAGGCTTTGCAACTTCCCATTTTCCTGGTACTGGCTGTACTTGCTGATGTCGATTACAGTCTTGAACCCACTCCACTTGGACATGCCCATCACTTCGAGGTCTTTCCAAAGGGTGTGCCCCACAACACACTTGCGTACAAGAATCTTCTCTACTTAATACTTAACGCCTTCCCACATTGGTGCCTTCTTGATGTGTCCGTAAGTAATTCCCGAAACGTGAGTGCGATAGTCAACAATCTTCGAGCAAGGACGAATGTAGCTCTCAAAGAGTTCCTCAAGATGTTCGTTTACAATCGAAATTCTCGCCAGCTGCTCCCCGTCTTCGCATTCCACGAATTAACAGTCAAGCGCAACATACTCAGTATTGGCGATCTTGTGAGGTGCCGAATGCTTCCCTGGGGAAACAGATGGTGTCGACTTCTTCGACTGCAGCAAGAACTGTTTCCAATTCCCCGATACAGTCTCCTTGGGATGCTTTGGGGTGGATTTGCTGGCTGATTGCTATTGTTGTTGATTGGACTGGTCGGTCGCTGACGTATTCTTTTGTGCTGCTGCTTCATGCTTTATCGCTGCGACAGGCTGAAGTAGGTTAGCAAGCATGTCCTTGTTCCTCTTCTTCTCTTGTTCAATCCCGATTGAATAATCCAATTCATTGGATGTGACTGTTTTGGTTGACGCCTTCTCCTCGAACTCAGGAAGGTGTGTGTCAAACTCAGATATCTCCTTGCTTTTGAGCACCTCTGGATCGAACTTGATCTTCTTCCGAGCTTCTCCAAGTTTCTTGCTTGGAATGTTATAGCCTTTCTGCATAATAATTATGGGTTGCTGTCAAAGCTTTGGTCATCCAGCTCTTTTGTCTCTACTCAGTCGCCCAAGCAACTGTTGATTATATTCATTATGAACTATCCCTCGACATCTAACAATGAAACGGAAGAGCTGAGAAGGTAAAACCTAATGCTGTACGACATTATCAATGAGCTCAAGCAAGAGCTCAGCAACGAACGCCTAGAAAAACAAGTACTTAAGGACTCATGTAGTAATTTCTGGAGAACTTCAATAGGCTCAAGGAAGAATTGCAGCAAGTCAAGATGCAGCTGGAGTCAGCCAATCAACAATCCGTCCCTAAACTGAGCATTGGGGGTAATTCGGTTGGCCTAACTTCCTCAACAAAGCACATCGAGAGTTCACGAAGTGCCAAGCGAAGCAGTCGGGAAGCCAAAGAGTATACGATCGGAGAGATCTACCCGGACATCAGAAACAACCCAGTTGTAAAATACGTGCTGCTGAAGAAGCGGTCTGTGCAAAGCAATGTAGAGGGAGGCAGAAGCGATGATAACGAAGGCCAGTAGCCCAGCTGCAAATCGAAGAAGTTGCAAACTCTGAGAGCACTTCGTCGCGTTGCAAATCAAGAGTAGGAACGAGAACAGCCAAATTTACCTTTACCAATCAGAACAATGAGACCGGGCAGAAACGTCGGTTACGATTGAAGATAGTGTTTGCTGATGTTACCTCGTTCTTGGCGTGGAAGTCATTACTTGAATATAATTAGCATGTAATACATACAGGACCTTGAGAAGAGAGAAGGCAGATTGACAGGAACCACTGCGATGACGGCCTAACCAAGCATATTTCTGAAACTGAGGTTTTCCTACTTCATCGACAACGTAAGCCCAATTCCCTTTTAGGAGTGGGTAGGCATCTCAACACACGATACTCTCGAAATACTGTACTACAGCAAAGCAGACAAGCTTCCGATACGAACCTATGCTAAGCAACATCCGACAATGGAAAGCACAAAGTTATTAGAGCAGAGTAAGGAGGTGCCGGAGAAAGCTGAAGACACCCACCCTAGTGAAGCGCAGCAAAGAACGCAAGCAAAGCCGAGTGCTCCAACAGAGCAACAGAAGTGAGTGCAGAGCTCAGCAACATCAACGTTCCAACATGAATGATATTTTCCGCACTGAGTTCTGTTATGTCTGTCAAAGCTTAAATTACGATGTTACCGGAGCTGAACAAGCAGATTCTCAAAGAAGTATCAGCAGAAGTTGCAAACGAACTTGGTACTGGCCACACTCAATTTCTCGACAACTTGCTAACTCAACTCAAGTACCAAGCAGCGTTACCGCAGCATATCGCACTTGGCAAGGCTTAAACCGTAGTAGCGTAAACAACTCACAGTCGCCCTCAAGAGACTGTTCGACCAATCTGAACAGGGACAGCAGATCAAGGCATCTCTTAAAGCGAAACTTCTGAGTAAGGTCTCGGAGTATGCTCACGTCGATTCAGCACAGCAGCAGCTGATGAAGAAAACACTGGGCGGCTTGCTGCTCCAGCATATCCAAGACGATAAAAACAAGGCACTCGAGAGTAGCTACGATCTTGCATTTGGAAAAGTCCTCTCCAGTGATGTTCGAAAGGTACTTTGGGAGACAAAGCTGACAAATGAACAGTACGCCAAGGACTTCTTTCGGTTTGATCATCAGACAAAACGCGTGAAGTTTGACGAGGAGATGCGCAAATAAGTGCACCAGACCTGCAAGCTACTTGGAATTAAACTCGCACAGGACGAAATCGAAAACGTTATGCGCCTCATCGAATACCTCTACCGAAAGTATGAGAAGGTGCCGACTACCCCGAGATACTTCCTCGCAGTAGTGCTACAGGTAGTCCATCACTCACGCAGAATGTACTCAGCAATCTCACAGAGCACAAGATCAACCAGCTCGGGGGATGCTATGGCTCACTCCTCAGTATCACCGATCTGTACTCTGACAGCTGCTCAGACTAGCAGCACTACTCTCGGTTAGCCAAAGCATTGAGCCTGGTAGATGAGGACTCCCTCGTGTTGCTCAAGGAAGCCTTCGAAAGGGATGCAAAGTGGGTTATCAAGACCTTCAGAGACTTCAGCAATAGCCTGGGTTCAAATATCTTGAATGTTAAGACGGCGTCCTACCTCATTGACCAGTTGCTGATCAAACCCACGAACCGATTCGACATTTATTTGCTGTTCTCTATGGTAATCTTGCTGGTAAACTCCGAGGATCACCCTGCTGAAGTGAACTATCCTCCAGAAGAAGGTACGCAGAAAGAACCAGTAGATTTAAGGACCCTTCTTGAAAAGGCCAGACTCATCCAACTCGAGCCATTCGCAGAGGTATTCGTGCACATTTATGATGGCTCAACTCTCTACCATAGCCCCTTCTAAAGCATTGGTGACAAGTAGCTTGCCCGTATAGACAAGCCAATAAAATAAAACACAGTCGGGAAATATCTCGCAGAGCACCACCAGCCCATAGCTCAGATCGAACCAAAGCCGTATCCCTCTAAACACAAGAAAGTTACCCAATCTGACCCACCTCCCTTCTACGGGTTGATACCACCGAAGGTTAATCTTGACTTTTGACCACATCGAACTTTCTCATAAATATAATTCTTGGTAGATGCATCAGGATTCCAATTCACACTACGCTCTCGGTGAGGGTCTCAAACGGGAACTCAAGCAGCTTAGTAACTTGGAAAGGCTCCGAGAGGAACTGAATAAGGAACTCCCAAAGATCCCCATTGCTGATGATGATGTAGCCATCGTCGTCAAGGGACTCGATCGGCTACTTGCCTACTCAGTGGAGAAGGATAGGAGCAATGACGAATACTTGGTGCAGTTTAACGAGTTCTTTGACAAAGCAACACGAGGGAAAGTTGAGGCAAAAGATATTGCAGAGTGGCAACGTCGCTGGTTTCACAAGAGCACTCCGGAAATGAAAAAGCTTCGGCTTGTCCTGAACAACATGATTGAGACAACCAGCAAGTTCACCAATTGGGAGTTCGAGATAGCAATAGCACAGTAACAAGCAACTAAGTTGCAGTTAGTGGTTGACGGTTGGGAGGAAGAAGCCAAGAAACTGCAGACTCTAATAACAGGCGACCAAGCGATGGCATTAATCGATGTCGAGTCAATGCCTCATTTACAGAATGTGGCAGAGCATCTTCGCTGTAATGCGCTCTCGGTTGAACAAGCTGACATACTGCATGAACTTGTCGAAAGGTCTGCGTGCCTGCTGAACTCATAGCAGATGGAGCACTTCGAGATCGAAGCTCATTGCCAAGCAATCGAACAACTTACCCACAGATTTCACACAGATCCTATCGGAGTTCTCGGAGATATCTGTAGGTTGATCAAGGTTCAAATGCATATACTCGAACAGTCGGCCAATCGGCAACTTCCTCATGCAACCATAGAGTAGATCAATCAACGAGTGACAGAACAGCTGTTGAATATGAAGATGGAGACCGAAGAGCTCGTGAGGAGCCTGTCGCTTCAGCAGAATGAGATGTAGCATCAATCTGACGCTGAGCCTGAACACGAGTAGTGTAAGAGGAAGATAGAAGAATATGAGAAGCAGCTTTTGGAGCTCAATAGCAAAATCGATGAAAAGATTGATGAGTGTGACTCTCTAAGACGATCGAGATAGCAGGAGAGATTCAAAGAGGAATCAAGCATCAACCACATCAGATTCCTTGAGAACGAAAATGCCAGTCTGAAAAGTGTTTTGGAGATGCAGCAAAATAGCTATTCTCCCAACGACTACGAAAGTGAAATTAGGCGTCTCCATACTGAACTTAAGAACATTCAGAGCCAAGTACAAACGTTGACTAACAATGAAGTCCGTGACCAGGCTGAGATCAACAGGCTCAAGATGCTGATTACTGACTATGAACAGCAGTCGAATAGTTCTAGAAGACAACTTGAATAGCTCATCATGCGGGTTAATTACAGGCAGAGGGAGAAGAGGAAGGAGGAATAGACGTGCAACGAAAGAGGATAGCAGGTATCAGAGTAGTTCGTAAGACTTAGACTGAGAGAGTTGGAGGAGGATATAGAGGTGTACATAACCGTCAACGAGATATACGTCGAGAACCAAAAAAACCTTGAGGCAAAACTGGTCGATCTACAAAAACAGAACACGAAGCTTCAAAGACACAAGACAAAGCTTGAGGAGCAAATCAAAGAGTTGAATGGAAACGTTCTTTCCATGTCCGGCAGTCGGTAGACGTATATGCTGCCCAACTCGCACGACGGAGAGATGCAAGAAGGCATTCCAGAAGCATAGTGGCAGAAGAAGTAGAGGGAGCTGAACGATAAGATTATTCGTTTGACTTTTAGCCTGGAGACCATTAAGGCTGAGTACTTGGATGAGGTGAGAAGAAGAGGCGCGACGATGCAGAAGCTAGAGTCGATATCAAAGGAAGGAGGATGTGTCGATGATAGGGTATAGCTTTATGCTGAAAAGCGAACTCTTGAGGATGAGAACAGAAATCTATTGGAGGCACTCGACAAGGCGCAAGTGCAAATCTCCGACTTGGAAAAGATAAACAGAAAGCTGTTGAAGAGTGAGAAGGAGAAAATACGACTTGTGGAGCATCTTCAGCGAGAGAATCTGCAGCTATCAAACATCCATGTCGGGGCTGATACCCAGAGAACCTGCTAGATGACATCTGCAAGACAGAACCGACGAAGCAGCGATCAGAAGAAAGATGACACTCATAAGGAACTCAACGAGCTTCGCACAAAAGTGAGGCTTTTGCAGGAATAAAAAGACTTCTATATCAAAACCATCGAAGATCAGATCATCAGCAGCAGAACCATAGAATTAGAAAGTAGGCTGGAAGATTACAAGGTACAGGTCTCAGAACTTGAAAAGGCTGTTGCAGTACGCGAAGATCAAATTAACGCCTTGATTCAGTCGGATGGCGATGTTCATGCTTACTCCAAGAAACAGGAACTCATTTCTGTATAAAACGGGGGAGCTGATGAGGGTATTCGCCGTCTGCAAGATGAAATAGGTTAGCTCCAACAAAACCTCAACAAACTTCAAGCGGACCATGAAATCATTTGCCAATAAAACGATCGGTATTGTGACGAGATCAGACGTCTGGAAAAGGAATTGGCAGACCGATCCAAGCTTAACGAAGCCAGGCCGTTTATTAGTCGCCTTCCCCTTCGTGAAAACGGTGAGCCTGCAAGCTCCTCTAGTCACTGCCACCTCAGCAAGGACTATATGCTGCTCAGAGACAAACTTATCGAGTCTCTCGGCTGGAAGGAGGTAGTGCCACTCTTCCGCGAATATAGCGAGCTGCGCAAGAACGATACCTTCCAAAAACTTTCCTAAATTCTTCTTGGCTGAGCTGATATTGATCCACTGCCGATGATTGTAACACCTATGTTATTTTTATTATGCAGCACTATCGGCAGAGTCGTCGCAAGGAACGAATCCCTGACGAAAGCGAGCAACTCGAAGCCGTGGAGCTACTAAGCAAGTATTCTCGGTCACGCTCATCCAATGTAAGCCCGAGCCAAAGGGCGAGCATGGGAAGTGTGGATGACAGAACTGGTAACAACCAAAAGCCTCTTGAACTGCCCCTCGTACCAATTAGAAAGGTGCTTGCGAAGATCGGCGGTATCCCGAAGCCTACCTACGTACCTACGCCTGAGGAATACGACTCGCGCCACAATGCAAAATACCAGGAGCTAAAGCGTATGTACTACGGAAACGTGAAACGACATCAACCGTTTCAATGTGAGCTTGACGAGATCGTATTGGATTGCTACGAGTACGGAAAAAACTTCGGACGCGATACCATCTGGAGAAAATATAAGCAGAACTTTGATGACCTCACCTACGACACCTTGAGAGCCATCCACAACAAACGGCGTCTTTGATGGAGTGAATGCACTATCTTTCTATCCAAACACACTTCTCCCACACTATACCCATCATCAATGCAGGAAATTTTCGGTTAAGCTGAGACTGCTTACCTGCACGGCCGTGCTCTTTTTGCCTTCAGGGAAGACGTTCCAGAACCTCAGGGTTTCGTCTCCACCGCCAGTTACGATTGTCTTCCCGTCGGGACTTAGTGCGATGTAGAGCACCCTCATCCGATGTCCAATCAACGTGTCGAAGTGTTCTAAATCCCTTGTCTTCCAGAACATTATCTGGTTATGGGTGTACCCGTGTGTTGATACAAGCTCATTCGTGTTTTTGCTAAAGAGTACGTTGCAAACTTGACTTTCGGTATCCACGCTGTGTGTCAGCTTTCCTTCAGTTGTGTTCCAAAACTTGATAGTTCGATCCTTTGCCCCACCTCCCGACGCAAGAAGCCCGTGTTGATGAGGACTCCAGCTTAGACCCTTGATAGCTGCTTGATGGTCATAGAATTTGAATAAGGGAAGGTCCATCCGCATATCCCAAATGCATAGTTTGTTGTCATTACCTAGCTTAGTGTCCAATTACCTCCGGAAGCAAGCTGCTGGTCATCATAAGACCATTTCACTCCACAAATCTCTTGCTTGTGGGCGTGAAATTTTCTTGCAACTTTCTGAAAGGTTCTGATATCGTATATGCAGATGTTTTTGTCGCCTGAACCGCTCGCAAGCAGCTTCGAGGACCAATGTAGGGTACCTATCCTATTGTTTCTACCGTCTTCGAGCTGGGCAATGGCCTTGAGCTTGTAGGTGTCGTGAATCTGTAGCCTGCCTTGGTTGTTTGTGACAGCCACCTAGTTGGAATGGTTGCTACAAGCCACCGCCGTTACCTTTGTGAGCATATCGCAGAGTTTGGTTACCTTGCATGTATCAGGAGCCCACAAATATACCATTTGTGTGAGCCCAACACAAAGAAGGTTGGATGGCGACCAGTCTAGCAAGCTAACATAGAAGTCGTCCTCAAGAGATGGAGCATCCAGTATCTTGAAAGGAGTTCGGCTGATAACCCGCTGCTGTGACTGCACAGTTTCATAGAATTTGTCAGCAATGAAATCGGGAATACTCGGAGTGTTCTCTTGTTATGAGGAAAACTTGAGGGCTTTATAGGTCCCATCGAGCCCTAAGATGCGACTCTTGAATTTTGAGAGAAGGATATTCTTTCCTTATTGTCTGGGGCAGGGTTCGCTAAACTGCATTTTGTTGTGAATGTTGCTTGACTTGCGGCAAGGAATGAACCTATCTCTTGAGGGACTGCGTAGTAGGCTGTCATTCTGCCGGAGAGCGAAGTTAGCTTCAGGGTTCAAGGCCAAGTTTTGTTGCTTGGGGATCTCGGAGATGCCAATATTGTGTAAGTGGAGGGAGCTGCTATAAGAAGCCTCGCGTGCGGCTGTCGACTCTATGGTCGGACACTGTGAGAGTTTAGCTTTGCTTGGCTGCACGAGCAGGGCATACGGATCAAGCGAACCCTCCTCCATCTCTCACACCTCGAGATAATATTAATAGGAGTGGGAACCAAAGCAACAAACGAATCAAAATTAATGATTAAATGATGTGCGCTTCCTTCGAGGAGCAGGAGACCCTTCGAAAATGAGAATTTGAGGCGATATTCGGGTGAAACTAAATGTGAAGCGAATTCATCTAGAGCAAGCAGATTGGAAAGGTTGACGTGTCGAAGGATTGTATGAAGAAGGCTGACTGGGACTTCAGTAGAAACAGGTCTCGCCTGCCATTACATCATTCAATATGGAATCGCTCAAATCATTGCTTATAATCGACTGTTCGTTGATCTCGAAGGGCGATGCATCAGCTCACTCGTCAATCGGCTACGAGCGTACTTCAACGCCCCTTGCTCGACAGTCTCTGCAAGAAATCTAAACAGTTGAGATCAGCCATGATGGCGGGGGCATCATCGTTGGGCTTGGACTTTGCCTGTGACGAAGGAGAAGGCTACTAACCAGAACCTTTGGAGCGTCTGAACTGGAACCTGAACGACATCGAGGAGTTGTGGACTGCGATAATGGAAAACGTTGGAATGGAGCGCAGTTAGCATCTCGAGCAGCAGTACTCGCCTATATTCCACATAGGAGCTATGCGAAAGTGAACGACGAATACCTCCTCGGTTGCATGATGACAGTTCGCGCCCTGACAGACACACTGAACATCCTGTTTAAAGCTTTCACAGAGGCCAACATAAATGGAGATATGCATGACCAGATGAGGAAGACTGCCGAGCTAATCTCTTCGCTGACATCAACACTGAGGAAGTATCGGAGTACCGATCCCGAATTCAGTCAAGCGAAAGAACTATATGGCAAAGTGGATAGGATATCAATTGAAATTCCTCCCGACAGGTCTAACGTGAGCAAGAACTCGACAGCAGCCACCCCTGGGGAAGACTACAACATGAAGAGGCACCAACTTGCTTTGGAGCTGACCAACCAGCTAAAACTGAACATAAAACACACCAAGAATGAAATGCAAGGAGGAAGCTGCACCCCAGTCTAGCAGGAGAAGCGCAACTACGAGTAGCACATTTCGGAGCTCAAGGAGTAGATCCATCGGATGGAATCTACTTTGGAGCAGAACAACCAGGAGTTCGCGGAGGAAGTGCAGAAATACAATTCGATTCTTTACGAGCAGCAGCAAGAACTCCGGAACTGCTAGACAAAGTTCCTGCAGTTCGAGGAGTCCATTCACCAGCTGTAATCTACCGTTGTTAGGTTGCGAGAGGAGAAGCACCGCGACGAGTTGCTCATCGAGTACATTCTCCGGATATTCAGGAACATGAGCAAGAAACTGCGGCAGTACGAAAGGGATCTCGGGATTCCAGTAAGCGGTACCACCACTCTGGGGACATCCACCTTCCCCAGTCCACGCAGCCAAATGGGCTCCACTATCAGCGGAATGTTCCTATCACCTTCCCCTGTAAGAAGCACTTTCGGAGGAATGCGAGGGTACCCGAATAGGGGCCACCTGAGCTGATGCTGCATGCTACTGTCTAAATTCAGCACTCATCCTACAAAAGAATATCCCTTTTTCAAATAGAATTGTAGTGATACCTTTGCATTGTGTAGGTGGCCATGGACTAACTCTTTTCACAAGTTTAATACGATGGCAACAGTAACGATCAAGAATATGAAGGAAAAGTTGTTCGGGTGTAGCCCATGCCAATGCAACGCTGGCTGGAAGTCATAGATTACCATGTTTGTGTTTAAATCCCAAGAAGCTAACTAAAGATATCTAGTCGCTCGCAAAGGTGAGTGCTGGACAAACATCCTTGAGGCAGAAACTGCATCCAAGCCAACTTTCCACGAAAGTAAGCAGAGCGGCGAGGAAATTGGTTGCCACAATTTGTCTGCCCACTTTGAGAGGAGATTCAGAAATAAATTTACAACTTTGGATTACCCGCGGTCGAATTTTCACTGACTGCTAAGATTTTAAGTTCTCATTCCCCGACAGATAGCGAGTTCGGGCCGCACTTGCTTGCCAAGACCATGGTAGCCTGCCATTTACAGCCAGAATCCTAGACAAGTTGAATTGGTGCAGTGCTGAATATAATAAATGATCAAGAACGAGTCCTACGAGTTCCTTCGGGGCTACGAAAACAACCACATCAACATTGGTTTTGGTAGCTATGGGCAAGTCAAACTAGCCCGCAACATCGAAACGAAAGAACTCGTAGCCATCAAGTTAGTAACAGTTCAGCTCAGCTTAGATCTACAACAAAAACGCGAAAGATGAGATTATGCTGCATCGCCGGCTCGACCACCCCAGCATCATCAAGCTGCTCAACTACTATTACGAAAAAGAAAAGAATATCACCTACATGGTGCTGGAGTACGCTGACGGCGGCACTCTCTTCGAACGCATCAAAAGCAGCTACATGTCCAAGGAGGTTATCCGGAGGATCTTTAAGCAGATCTGTTAAGGAGTAGCTGCTCTTCACGCTCACAATATTATGCACCGGGACATTAAGGTAGTTTGCAATAAACGCAGCCCGAGAACATATTACTGACCAAAAAGAACGACGCTAAGCTCTGCGACTTTGGGTTTGCAGCCCTCGTGAGTTAAAGAAAAACCCTATGTGGTACATATGAATACATGGCACCTGAGATGGTTCAGGGCATGCCCTACGACTATACCATTGACATCTGGGCGCTGGGCATTCTCTTGTTCGAAATGGTAGCTGGAGTAGCCCCGTTTCGAGGGGAGTCTCCAGAGGAAGTCCTTGGAGAGATGAAACGTGCAATTTTCTTCTCAGAAAAGTTCGGTACGGAAGGTATTAATGCCAGAAAAGGAGGAAATCAACCTCATTAAGCATATACTGCGAGTGAATCCAAGCAAACGGCCCCAAGTGACTCAGATACTGGAGCATCCTTACTTCGAGCCCGAGAAGCTGAACATCGAAAAGAACTCTTCCTAGAAGGCACACGACCGAGAGCAGCCTGAACGAGCGGAGAAGCCAGAGAGGCAATAAAGGTACGAACCTAAGATGGAAAGGTTCGAAAAATACTCATAGCGGTATGAAAAACCGGAAAGAGTTGAGCGTTCATAACGAATTGAAAGACTTGACAGGACGGATAAGCCAAATTTTACTCCGCATTCTGAAGAAGAGGGGAGGAAAGCATTCCTGATTAAGAACAAGACAAACGATTCGTTTTCGAGACTCGAAGGCAATAAACCGGCTTCATCTGCGAACTTCGCTCCAACAAAGAATATGGCTCCCCCAACTACCAACGTCAACCCCGTTGGTCAAGTGCTATACAACCCAATACTCAAACCAGCCCAGAAGCCAATAACCAACAAAAGTTCGCAAACATCAATACCTGAGTTTCGTACTACTGCATCAACTCCTCTATATACTGAGCCAAGCTCATCCCCAAACGGATCTTTCCAGCAATGGCGCAAGATTTGACTATGACCACCTTAATCTTGTATAATAATTGATCAGCAAACAACCGCATGGAAGACAATTTGTCCGAGAGCCAGCAAGAGAAGGTGTTTCAGGTCATGGAGGTATGTAACCTCGAAACCGAACAAGCGATTGCACTACTGAAGCGGTGCGGATTCGACATGGAAGTATTACAGCGTCTAAAGTAGAATGCCATCCAAACGCACTTCAATCAAGGAGCCCGATCGAGCGATCCTCCTCCACGTGCCCCAGTTAACTAACCCATTTTTGACCCAATGCAGGAGGAACCTCCCATTAACTACGCTGATTTTGATGAAGGAGAAGAGGAATAGGATGAACAATACGTACGCTATCGGAATTACAAGAATAGCGGAGTCACCTTTTAGCAGAAATATGGTGTAACACGAAGCTTGGGCCAAAAGATTAAAGGCTTCCTGCCGAGTTTTTTAAGGAACTAGACTCCAGGAGGTGAGCACTTCGTCAATCGGTTGGCTGATGTGTACGGCAGGGGAACCAATAAGCTCAAAGTTCGCTCGGGCACCTTTCTCGACAACGTATGGGAGATCACCAAAGAGAGGTTTCCATTGCTGGTGCTTGTAACGAACTTTGAGGAAAAATCCAAGCAAATTCTGCACAAGATTATTAACGACGAGTCGTGGACATCACACCTGAATACTTGCTTCCGATTGCTGGGACTGGACTCCAGGAGCTACGACTTCGAGCCTGCACTTGCTCGGTTCATCGATAAAGCAACCGACGTGCCCTGCTTAGCAATGTTCCGTATCGACATTTGCGAGGAGTTGCATATGATGGACAAGATCAGGATCGAGCCAGGCATGGATCTCACCGAAGTTCGAAAGAAACTCAATATTAGCAAGAGCATGTGCATTCGAGCTGAGATGAATGAATCCGTTTACGAAAAGAAGTACTACGGTCTGATCACTGGCACGTACGTGAAACCACAAATGACCTTTGACCAAAAGCTCAGGTTAAAAGAGGAAAGGCGTTTAAAGCAGCAACAGGAGGAGGAATTTATGATCAGCAACCAACTTCACCAGGAAAAGAAGAAGGAGGAGAAGGTGGAAGTCAACAAAGAGAAGGAGCTAGCAGAGAAGCTGGTCAAGGCAAGTCAACGGAGAAAGCAACTTCGATAGAACCTAAAAGAATTCAGCTCGGGAGTCAACTTTAAACTCCGGTTGCCAGACGGAAGTTCGGTGATTCGCACTGTGGACCCGAAAGAGAATGTGGAATATTTATTCACATTTGTTGAGACACTCGAGGAAGGTGGGTTCGACAACGACCACGACAGGAAGTTCGAGATTGTCAGGCCATATGACAGACTGGTGCTGAGCGAAAACCGAAATCGAACCATTGGGGAGGTGTTCGGCGAGGAGGGATCGTAGAATCTCATGGTAAATGAACTGTGATCCGTTCGAATTGTACAACATTATTCTCCTCTCAAAAGGGTTCGATAGAGCTTCCAATTATAAATGAATTCGATGTCGAAAGACACTCTACTGTTGCTCCTGCTATCAATCGTGCTGGCCGGCTGCGTGGGAATTGACCATGTTGAAACTGCCGGTGAGAAGGTGCTGAGAGATGTGAAGGTGAGACCGAGAGCAGGAGGATACACCATCCATTCGAATCCTTGGGAAGTGGAAGAGCTTCACAGTCTCGATGAGTATTCTCGCAATCGCTATCCAGAACTGGAAGGAACAAAATTGACGAAACTTTGGACACATAAGGTCGAAGGAACCATTTATCGCATTACTTACGAGAACGACATTTCGATTTTCAAGGTAGCCATATGGGAGAATGTCGCAGAGAACATCCGACAAGTGCTGATGTTCCGACGGCTCGACCGGAAGCATCATCACAAAGGCTGATGTGCATGGGTGTATGAATTAAAGAAAAATGAGAATCCTAGAACAAGCGATGCGAATCAGGCCATCATAGATACCTTGGCGAGAAACGTCGATACTTGCAACTAGTTTGTGAGTCCCTCGAACACACGCTTTTTGAGCTCTGCCACCTATTTGAGAATTTCCAATAATCGAGGCTTCTCCAGTTCACTTTCCATTCCCACCAAAATCTTGTAAATGGTGTTGACGATGTCATAAGTTGAATGACCTTCGCGGAATATTTCATGGATGATGCCCAGAGCCTTGGCTGTCTATCGGTTGTAGGCGTGCATTATCATCGTCTTTATTGTCGCTGCGTTTGGGGCGTCGCAAATGTTCAGCACAACATCCTCGGTAATCTTATCGGCTAAGTCTATGAAGACATTTACTGGATTTGTTGGAAAGGAACTGGAAGCAGGCCTGCAAATTGTTGACAGCCTTTCGCATATCACCGTCAGCGATGAAGAGGAGTGATTTTAGAGCATCCTCAGTGATGTTCACCTTCTCGCTTTCAATGATTCGCTTGAGATTCATTTTGACGTCCTCGTCACTCAACCGAGTGAAGCGCATGACGATGCATCTTGACTGGATGGCGTCGATGATTTTGCCTGAATCGTTGCAACACAGGACAAATCTTGTGCTGTCGCTGTTGCCACTGATAATCATTCTAAGGGCTTGCTGGGCACCCTCCGTCATGCTATCAGCCTCATCGAGGATCATTATCTTTGTGCGGTTCGGAGGTAGGTTCACTTTCTTCACGGCAAACGATTTGATCTATTCCCTCACAACTTCTAATCCTCGTTCATCCGATGCATTCAGCTATTTCACTGCTTCCTTCTCCTTGTCTCCGAGTAGCATTCTCGCCATGCATAGGACTGTCGATGTCTTACCAACTCCAGGTGGGCCGGTGAGAATAAGATGTGGCACACTTCCTGAATAAACCACTCAAGTACCTTGCTCGACGCAGACTTTGAGACTTTCGACGATCTCAGTGTTGCCATGGACGTCGTTTAGGAACTTTGGACGATACTTTTCGAGCCAGATTTGCTTGATCATTGCTGGATGTGATTCGCGCCTAAAATATTATTGAGACTGAGTTGTTGTCTGAAATTATGCATTCTACGCAGATCATCATCCCCTGGGTCTCTGGTCTTTTGATAGTTGCTCAATTGTTCTGTCGATTATTCAGTATTCATGTCTGCGATATTGTTCCCAAACCTTCAGCATGTCGATACCACACTCGGGACATTTGAAGACATCGGAGAGCTTGATGAGCTTCAGCAGACACTTGTCATGAAGTTTATGAAGACAGAATAACACGACAGCCTTCTCTTGATGTAAGTGCTGGAGGCAGATAGAGCAAACGGCACTATTAGAAGCAACAGTTGAGTACAAAGGAAGCTTGCTGCAAAGTCGTTCCTGGGAAGTCTATGTGAGATGGTCCAAAGGAGAAATCAGTCGGTTGAGCCATTTTCGGTTGGGTTTCTTATCCATCTGGAAATATTAATGACAGTAGAAAATCACACTCCAATACAAAAGCCGTGACGATAGATGCTGTAGTGCTTATGAGGCTTTAACTTTTCGATTTCCTCCCTGAGGTCCTTTCCTGGCTTCATTGCTAGCAATTTCAGCACTGGAAAAAGGTCTCGTAGTACCCGATCGCTCCGCTCGCCATACCAGCCTTTGATCTTGATGCCATTTGCTGGATGCAAGCTAAAGTTCTCTTCGACATTATCGACGATAAGGGATTTGTCGATGCTTCGACCAGCTTTTTAAATGTCCTTTAAGTGGGTTGTCTCCTTCATGGTTGTGTCATGCCGGTAGAGTCTTTTGCTGACCACCTTCGATGTATCCAGATTGTCAATGACCCAGTCAGCATATTTTTTGCTCGCTGCCGTGAATATCACGATTTCGTAGCTCTTTGAGAGTTACTTCAAAAATACCTGAGCGTATGGCCTGATGAGGAGGTGCTCAGTAGATTCCATATAATGTACAAGGGTTTCGTCAAGATCCAAGAAGAGAGTATATTCGCGTTACTTTTGTGGGGGCTTCGGAGGGGATCTATTGGGTTCCACATATGCTGGCTTTTTGTTTGGATAGATAAGATAGCCAAACTTCGGTTCGTTGCTGATATGCTCGATAATGGCTGCAGGGCAATTTCGATTAAAGCCTTGCATATGATAGGAAAACAGAGCAAGGTATTTGGGCTACTTCTTGATGCTGCATTGATAAGGATCATACATCTGCACGAGGCTATCCTTGAGTTTGTAGGTCTGGGCTATGAGGAAACCTTTCTTCTTGGGGTCTCCCAGTTCATGGTTTCGTTGCTCTAACAGTCGCTTTATGTCGATGCTCTTGGAAGTGAGCTGAATTACTCTTGGCAAGTACCTGCTTGCTGTATGTACACTCATCCATAATGCTCTCGAGCCGAAGGAGGAGCATTTCGTTGTAGTTGACGAAGATGGATTTCAAGGTTGGCGCGATCAGCCTAAGAGTTTGTACGCTAAGTTCTCGAAGGACAATGACCATCAGCACTGAAATAGTCGAGTAGATCTCAGCCATTTTGAAGGAGGCTTGGAACTTGGAGTCTTTGATGAAGTCAAACTTCTCCCATTCATTGCCTGCTCCATCCTTCATAAGCACGTAAATGCGGCACACAGTAATGTAGTTGCACTCCGTACAGATTATCTTGGAGAGGTGCTCAACTGTATACTCCTACTTGATGAGGTCATCGATGTGCTAAAGCAACTCATGGTTCGACGAGTGGTTCTTGCTCGGCAGTTCAGGTGAGACGTTGTGGAGAGGCACATGAGGCAGCGATACTGTAACGTTGCTAAAGTCAGCATCCGTACTGAGATGCTACAATTTGGTGTGTGATGAGGTCTCCTCATTGAGATGCTCAGTTTTCATTTTGCGTCCGATTGCTCCACCCGCAGGATTGATGCTTAACGTACGATTGATTCTCGTTTTGAAGATCGGATTGAAGTTGCTAAAGAGATCCCCACGGCCCTCCATAAGTGACTTCATTCGAGAGGGTCGATCGACATAGGGTGAAGTGCTGATCGTGGCCATTTTTATTTTGGTTGAGATGTATTGTTATTAGATAAGTGATGCAGCCATTCCATGATTGGTATCACCATCGATACGGCCTCAACGCTAATAGATAGTTCATCAGAGCAAGAAAAGACGCTTTCTTCGAGTTCATGCCCAACGAGAAGGATCCCAACGACAACGAAATGCTGCGCAGAGTCTGTACCATCATCAGTAACACCAGCCAACACTCTCTCCTACACTGCCGATGTTTGCTTTCGTAAGTGCGTGAACCTGCAGTATGAGCATCAAACTGACGAGGAGTCCAAATGCATAAATCGTTGTGTTCACGGATATTTCAATACTCTCAAGGAGCTAGCCGAATAAACTGATGCAAGACTGAAATGAAGCTATACTGTTGAAATCAGAGGGCGAGGAGCGGATCACAGTAGTCCGGTCTACCAAAGTACAGGATATGCTTTGCAAAAGTGCAATTTCTCTCAAGCGCTGTCTTGCTAAGCCTCTTGCAGTCATAAATACAACGAACCGGTAAGATGCCGGGGCTGTCATAGACGAGCTTGAAGCTTCGGTCCCTGAATTTAATGAGGTCTGACTTGCTCTTCTCATAGTAAATGTCCATAGGAGACAAATAGACGTAGAGGTTGACTGCGCAGAACGCCACCAGCAACACAACTACAACCAGAAATACAGTTTTGAGGATGCCCTCTATTCTGGCGTTCCTGTATCTCTCCAAATTGAAGGTCGTAGCAGCGCTCTTGGAGTTAATCGTACGCTTTATCCCTGCAAGACCTTCGTCGTATGGAGTGTATTTTTCAGCCTCTTTAACGCATTTTCGCAGCTCTTCCACCTTTGCCTTGGAGTACCAGTCTCTCCAAGTCATCTCTGCTAGCATACTATGAGCCTTACGCACCAGCTCAACCTCCTTGATGAGCTTAAAGTAGTCCTGTAATTCCTCGTCTCTGTGCTACACGTCAATAACTGGCACCAGTTTCACCAGGCGGTCTAGTTACTCGGGAGGCCACGCCCTTCGCTGACAGTATTAAATCCCTTGGATTAGCATTTCTCGTGTAAGGAATGCTTCTGTCATTTTGTAATTATTCTAAAATTCGGCTAAACTGGCTCATTTTTAAACTCCCCAAGCTGGAAGATACCAACCTGTTGATACTTGAGTAAAGCATGTCAAAGCACCGAAGCCGTCCCTGACGTAATAAACTTATGAAAGCGATTGATAAGTTAGATGCGAAGACCAATAGGCTAGTGACGCTGCTCCCCAAACAAATTTGCACCAAAATCGCTCCGCTAATCGAATCAATGTACGAGTAGTTTGACAAACCACGAGCCTTTGTTGAATACACAGACCCCGTCGCCAAGGACACCGTCCTCTCGCTAAAACTGCTGACCTATCTTCAGGAAAAGGTTGTGGTTGTTACTCAAGATGACTCTCGAACTGCGTTCCTCTGCGGCCTCTGCCACCAGCTTGACTCGAAGGCAGCCAACATCTTCGGGGTGGGGTAGTTCAATTCAATCAACATCGATAGAAGGGAAGCACCGGTTCGGAACATTCTTGTGGGCGAAATCGATAGAATCCTGTACCTGCTGGAAAAGCTGTACGTCAAGGCATTTCTACTGACAAATGTTGTGATCGACGATGTGCATCTGCTCATTGAACGATGTGGGTTCGGTAAGGTCAAAAGGCTAGTGATGCTGCTACCAACCAGCTGTCGTAAGACTTACTATCACTGCTAAAAGCTTACTTAGAAGCATCTTCAAATGCTGCATGACATGTGACATCTTCTGTTTTATGCTTATGCCAGTCACTGCATGTTTTGGTCCGATGAGCTATAATTTTATTGGCGCATGGAACTTGTCAAGGACCCGCCCTATCGACCAAACGCCAGCGAAAAGGCCGTCGAGAGGTTCGTCAATGGCTCCATCGGATTCCGTCCTGGATGCGACAACCCAGAGGCCACATTCTACTCCCAGAGACTCTACGACTATGCCAAAGAAATAGTTGATAATGAACCTCAAGCCAGCACATAGCAGAGGTACTGATGAATTGATGAAGTCGATTTCACTTCACAAAGGGACACCTCAAGCAGTCCGATAGCAAGGACACCCAAGAATGTGAATCGGGACCAACTTGCACGGACTTCCTGAGAACAAACAGAGTGAGCATACTAATGAAGACCCCACGTATATCCGACGATCCATTTGAAAAGGAACGTCGGCGAAGCAGCTTCAATAGCGCTTATGAACTTTCGAAGATGAACAAGGCTGGAGCATCAAAGATGGATTGGTAGCGGAGTGACTATCGCTTTCAATGCGCCGATAGAAAGCAAGAATACAGTGCCTTGGACGATTTCAACGAAGACATGTTCATTTCCCGAACGAGGAAGCATGAGTATAGAAGCCACAAGCCTGAGCGACCTGTATGCGACCGTTCATTCGATGTACCAGATGCATTAATCTTAGCTTAACCGCAAACCGAACCAGCTGTAGGTCATTCGGGTCTCAATGTTGGAGAATCCAAACTATGTTAATAAGGAGAAGTACAAATTCCCAGTCGAAACGCCTAAAAAGCCTCGATTGAGCCAGTACCCCCGAATACGAGAAACCTCGGGGCATTGGAAACAATACTATCACAAAGATGGCCATCTCATCGAACAGTCAAAGATCAGCATTCTTTTGCAGGAAAAGGCAAAACGGGAGGAGGTTCCAGAAGACGTAAAATTGCAGCTGATGAATCGACCGCTGAAGAGTGACGCTCTGGAACGGCAGCGAGACTTGTCTCAGTGCCGTCCAGATAAGACTATCTGCCGTGGCAAAAGGGCAACTTCCACCCGCTTCTTCAACTATCCGAGGGGAGTTTACGACATCCTTTACCCTCGTTCCATAATACATGGCTGAAGCATTTATTTTATCGTTTGGCCCCCGCAAAGTATAATTCGTTGAACTCTTGTATAATCTTCAACAATCATGAACTACAACTTCAAGGGCATAAAGGCCATCCCTGCCTCCAAGGACCTCATCAACATCGTCCTCTCCAAGACCCAGCGCAAGACTCCCACTGTAGTTCACCCCGGCTACAACATTAGTCGTATTCGCACCTTCTACATGAGGAAGATCAAGTTCTGTGAATAGAGCATTAACGACAAGCTCACCGACATTCTCGAGTCCTTCCCCAAGGTCGAGGAAGTTCATCCCTTTTATGGAGACCTTATCAATGTGCTCTACGATAAGGATCATTACAAGCTGGCGCTGGGGCATATCAAGGCTTCCAAAAACATGGTGGAAAATTTGGCAAAGGACTACCTCAAGCTGGCAAAGTATGCCGATTCACTGTATCGTTGCAAGTCACTCAAAAAGGCTGCGTTAGGACGCATGTGCACGATCATTAAGAAGATTAGTTCTTCTTTGGCCTACCTTGAAGAAGTGAGAAAGCATTTGGCAAGGCTTCCTTCAATCAATCCCTTCGAGCGGACCATTTTGGTGACTGGCTATCCAAATGTCGGCAAGTCCAGCTTCGTGAATAGTGTTTCCCGAGCAAATGTCGAAGTTCAACCTTACCCATTCACGACTCAGGCGCTGTACGTTGGGCACACCGACTATAACAACATCAGGTTCCAGGTTATTGACTCCCCAGGAATCATGGACCGCCCATTAGAACAGATGAATACCATTGAAATGCAATCGGTGACTGCCTTGGCTCACCTGAACAGCTGCATTCTGTACTTCCTCGATCTCTCTGAGCAGTGCGGTTACTCGCTGAAGGAGCAGATCCACCTGCACACCAACATCAAGCCATTGTTTAAGAACAAGGCAGTCGTTATCGTGCTCAACAAAACGGATTTAAGAAAAATAAGCTAACTAACTGCTGCAAACCGCAAGTTATTGGAAGGTTGGCTTACCGAAAACGGGTATCCCCATTTTGAAGTGAGTGCACTCAACAAGGAAGGAACCGACCAGCTGAGGGACATGGCCTGCGAACTCATTCTGAAGCAGAGGAGCGGTCAGAATGTTGATAGCCTAACAGGAGGAAATAAAGTATTGAGGAACGAGGAGACAGTTCTGAGGGGGATTTATATTGCCCAGCCAAAGCCACGAGATAACAAAGAAAGGCCACCAGTGGTTCCTCCTCAGGTGATCAAACCTGAAAACCGACCAACTTTCAAGCAACTCGAAGAAGAAAATGGTGGAGCTGGAGTCTTTAACTTCCCGCTTCAAGAGCAGTATATTCTTCCGGAAGAATGGAAGTACGACGAAATCCCAGAAATCTACAACGGAAAGAACATCGCAGACTTTGTTGATCCCGAAATTTGGGAAAAGCTTGCTCAACTTGAACGCGAAGAAGATCTGGTGAATGGTATGGACAGTATGAAGATCGAGGAGGAAGAGGAGGACAATGGAAGGCTTCTTAAGGCCTACAAAACAATTCAGGAGAAGAAGCACGCCTTCAGAACTTAACACCGACTCAAAAGGAGAAAGACAGCGTATGGACAAGCACAGAAACTCGACGATTTGAAGGAGGTACTCGAGAAGCAAGGAATTGAAACTGATGCTCTTGAGAACCGACTGAGGAGCGAGAGCCGTGCGAAGAGTATGAAGCGATAACGCAGCCAGTCAAATAATGTCATTCAAACCGAAGAGGGGGAAGTGGAGGAGAGGTTAGCTACTCGCCTACGTGAGCATTCACGTTCGAGAAGTCGAGGATACCATAGGGAGGTGTCCGTTCACGAAAAGGTAAGGATTAGATTAATAGTAGAAAGGCGAAGAAGAGAAAGCCAAACGAAGCAAGAGATGGCGTTACGAAGGGAAGTCAGGCGAGACCGATCGAGCCATTCCCGCAGCACGACCAAAGCATTTGTTTTCTGGAAAGACCTCGAATGGTGCGAGGGACTGGCGTTGATAGTTTATACATGCTGTATACATCATCACTATGCTTGCTGCTGATGCTGCCAATACTAGATGTTCACTGTGGAGCCGCCTCAAGATACCTTGCCGTACTCATTAGATCCTCCCCTACACCTTAGCAGCCTGATGAACCTGACGACATAGAAAGACAACTCGCAAAAGCGCAGTAGTTGTTCTCCATTAGTGATGTCATTACAAGCATGCTAAGCTACTCTCAACTAGAAACAAGACTGCCGATCGCTGTTTTCCCCCAACCCGGATACAGACAGTTTAACAATCATCATCCAGGGTCAGTTCACCAGTAAGGATGTCAAAGTCAACGACTAGATTACCATCAGGTATGGGGACTTGATCGATACCCATAGTCGGATGCTTTAAAACCGTCGGCTTCGGCTTTGGCTGATTGGGCCAGGTTCGCATGTGTGGATCGATCGTTGCATAGCTGCCTACGACTTCCACATTTTTTAGATCACTGCGTACGATAAAGGCTTCTGGCTTTATATAGGAGCGGAATAACTTCCACTCGAGTCTTCGGCGTTGCAGTTGAAAGTCCTGAAAGAAAGTCGAAAGGTAGAAGAGACTGAGATAGAGATCTATTCATTCGAAGAGTAGAGTTACGCTAACTACACAATTGTAAACATAGCCAACGTTACGCACGTTTTTATTAACTTCACTACCAACCAAACTTACATCAAATGTGATCATGGCTTCCCGTCACTGTTCGGAACACTAGTTGCTTTCGATACGATTCTCTGCCAAATAACAGTTCGCAACTGGATGACTCTAATTCGCATCACTGAAACTCGAATCACCGTCAGCAATGTCAACCGCAATCAAGTCAAGTCGTACGACTTCATCAAGGACACCTTCTACATCGGTCCAACCGACTAAAATGGCGACTTTCATGGGCTTGGGTTCTTCGTCAATCCTTAAATCAGGAAAATTGGGCTATTTAAGTCTAGTGTGCTCCAAGGCATGACCAACATCGTCCACTCTGGCCATTCGAAAGAGAATAAGTTAGAAGCGATAGCACTAAACAGACGCAAAAGTTTCTTTAAGAGTATCAAGGAGTTTCGAATTTTCAGAGGAATGTTTGTTGACAACAAAAAATCTTTCGGAACTTTCAAGGACGGTGGGACTGTCATGATCGGTTACTCCAGGGATTGTTCCAGACCAACATGTGGGAGGTTTCATATGTTGACCTCAGATTGGGGTCTGAGTAGGTATTATAGGCTGGGCCATTCATCGGTTCTGAGCTACGGAACTGGCTTTTTTCAAGACCGTTTTCTACTGCATGGGGAACGAAGGACAGAGGAAAATTAGTTCCGCGGTAAATTTCATCAATAGAGTTGGCCAAATAAAGGTATGTTTAAATTTGTGAATGGCAGCTATTGCTTCACAACATCGATGAACTATGGGCGTGCTAACGATATGGGAAGTTGCTACTACAATTCGGCCGAATACTTCATTGGATTTTTCGTAGAATCATTCGAGAATGGCAATGCAGTTATGGTAGGCGGTGGCGTCCGCTATCTGGGACATATGGAACATGGGGTAAAACAAGGCTTCGGCAAATAAATATTTGGGAAGGAAAAATGGAGGGAAGGCATTTTCTATTCCGACAAATTTGCGCGTGGAGTTCAGTACGAAAACGGAAAGGTTACTGAAGGGTTGGTGCTGAACGGGAATGACCTTTCTTCAGAGACAATAGTGATAGAGAACGGTACTGTCTACGAGGGACGCAAAGACTTCGAGATACTGGCTACGCTCCAAACTGACAACTGCACCGACCCTCAGAATGTAAAACGACAGCTGGGGGCCGGCCTATTTGCGAACTATGGCTAGTCATAGCTGTGATGGTGTATCAGAACAGTCTCTCCTAGCCACCTTCATCCTCCAAGTTATCTAGCAGCTGTTCGTCGTCATCTAACTCTTCCCTCGCCATAAAGATTTTTTGCTAACACTCCTGATGCTCCAGCAAGTGCTTCTTGAATTCAGTTACCCTAGCATTAATTGTAGCCTTACTTCTTCTTCAGCTCCAACAGCTGAGAAAGCTTCAAATCCACCGCGTTTTCTATAATGTCGGCGTACTCGATAGATTCGTAGCTTCCCCTGTCCTTCTCGATCTGGCCGAGCACCTTCATTTCGTCCTTGATCATCTAGATCTCCTTGTTGATGGCCATCGAGTGCTCATTTGTTATCAGGTCTTCTTCTTCGACCAACTTCGTAATGAGGAATTCATGTGCATCCCTGAAGTAGGTCATGTGCTGACGGTCGGAAGGATGCCATTCCGAGAATTAGTTGACAACCTTGTCCCACTAGAACTTGTTATTCTGAATTGGAGGCTGATTTGAAGGCTGCTGAAAATTTTGTTGTCGTTGGACTGGAGCTGTATTGCCCTGGCTGAATTGCTGCTGCTGAGCACCAAACCTCTGTGGCTGTTGCTGCTGAGGTTGTTGATTGTTATACTGCGGTTGGTAGTGCTGCGGCTGAGAATAGCCTCTTTGAAGTGGCGGCTCGGTTTCCATTTTATCTTGGTTGTTGTAGCCACCTCGAGAGTAGATGTTGCTTCCCGAAGGAAGCCCATATTGGTGGCTAGGTTGGAACTGATTGTGCTGTGAGTTTGGCCTCAACTGAATTGTTTTGTTACCCTCTTCCTGCTCCAGCGGTCTCTGAATTGAACCGTAAGGGTTCGTATTTATCGTCGCTTTATTATCATTGACATTCATGTTATCTGGGCGCTTAACAGATGTTCCCAGCCCACCAACGCCTCCCACCGATCGCTGTTGGCTAAGGCCAATCGGGCCTCCAGTATCCATCGAAAACTTGCGAACTACCTTCCCATCGTCAGCCAACTTCTTTGGTGGTTGATTATTTTGTTGCTGGAGACTGTTCGGGAATTGATTTGGCTGGTTGAACTGATGTTGTTGTTGTTGAGGTTGCTGCCCGTACTGTTGTTGCTGAGCTCCATACTGATTTTGCATATTATACTGGCTTTGATTTGGCTGACCAAACTGGAGAGAGGTTGGCTGATTAAATTGCTGGGATTGCTGGGATTGCTGGGATTGCTGTATGCCGTAGGGATTGTTTCCGAACTGTTGCTGTTGGGGAAAGCTGCCTTGTTGTTGGAACTGCTGTGTGGGTTCCATGTCCATACCCTTGATTCCAAGCATTCTCTGAGCCTCGTTCTTTTTATTTTGGATATCCTCAGCATCGTCGTTGCTGTCTATCATGATCTTCACAGCGTTTTTATTCATTCGAGGAAGCATGAGCTCCTTCGCCAACTGATCCTCTTTCGACATCGGCTCGTTGCTGTTTGGTTTTTTCAATTCTTTGACTCGGTCGGCGTACCTCAATGTGTTTAATGTGTTCTCGCAGGAGGTTATGTTTGGAGAAATGTTTCCTATCATGACAGTTTTACAGAATCCTACGAAGGAGTCCTTGAGCACCATTGTTAGTTTACTCCCTCGGAATGGAGTGTGTCCTTTTCCTTGATCTAGTGCTCGAATACACTCCTTCAGCGAAAGCAGTGATTTGTTGATCTCTGCACCATCAATTCTAGTCTGCTTGTTTTGGTCCATGTGGTCTGCACCTCTCTCACACCCAGCCAGATCGATGAAGGAGATCTTTCCAAACACCTTTTTGCCTTCCTTTAGGACGATTTGCAGAATGGCATGAGAACGGGAAGACTCTGCGTTGGTGGAGTTTTGGCTTGTGATTCGGACATTGCTCCCGTCGTAGATAACCTGCATAAATTCTTGGGGGTTGAAGATTGCCTTCTCTTCGAGGCCGACGATGTGAATGTTCTGTTTGTTATCCTCTCGTAGTTTGAGTTCGTTGCGATTGTTAAGGAGGTCGAACAACCGGCCACAGTAAATTTCAAAGAAGGACACTGTGATCTTCAGATGGCTAAACTGCTTTTGGGCCTGTAATGCGAAAATGTCCCTCGCTCCGAGAATGTATAGGCCAGCAGTTTTGCCCTGCTACCCATTCATGGTGTAGGTCTTTCCACTGCCTGTCTGTCCGTAAGCGAAGCATGTCACCCTGGCTCCGAGGAAGGCAGACTGAACCAACGGTCTAACGGCCTTCGTGTAGATCTGGGATAGCAGATGATTGTACCTGATCGTTGTTGGTGGTTTCATCGAATGCGTAGTCGAAGTTGAAGGCGTTCTCCTCAATGTACTTGGTGAGGTCGACCTTTTGTCTGCCGATAAGCTATTGCTTACTTGTACTCGCTGACAATGACAGTCTCACCGTTCTTCACAGCTACAATGTCCTGCTAGTTTCGCTGCAGCTCCTTCTTGTTAAGTGGGCGCTTTCGAATTACCACACAGATCTTCGGCTGCTCCTCAATGTTCATTCCTTTTTAAATTATAGGCTGGAAAGCAGCCGCCTGTTAGAATATCAGGGTCAGCGGCACGTTGTATCACGGATGGTGGGCACTAGCCAGTGCGCCTAACCTTGCATCGAGTTCCTCAGATGTTTCATTGAGGTGCAGGGCACTCAGATCAATGGAAGGCAACTCCACCTCATCTGATTCGAGTGCGTCCAGCTGCCGCAGACGACACCGCAAGCTACTGCTATACTCTTCCAACGACCGAAGTCCTTCCTGCAGATTGTTTTCGACTTACTCGTAGTGCACTAGCCTGCTTCTTCGCTGCTCCAGCTCTCGAAGTTCGAGTTGCTTGATCTCCTCGTCAGATAGTTGGTTGAGCTGATGAAGCTCGGCTTCCAACGATATGAACCTTCCGCGAATTTCTTCGAGTGAACTCAGAATTTATATGCGACCCTCTTGACTGGCTTGCAGAAACTGTTCGGATTCTTCCACGCGGCGACTGACTTCCTCGAACTCCCGACGCGTTTCTCGGATTATAGTGGAGGGCGGTTGGGATACTCCGATATCCTGTAACCTTTCCAAAAGAGATCTTATTTTGAAACGGTCGACAGGAATGTTGCTTACGTTGCGGAGACCACTATTGACAGAGGAGATCTTGTCCTTGAGGATCTTCAGTTCACTTTTTCGCCGAAGCACGGGATCTTTTGGCAGATTCTATTCATATATGATCGGCTCTGTGTTAGGGGAGGTTCCAAACATCGTTTGGTACACATTCAATCCTTGTTCAAGGCGACGCAGATGCTCTCTTTCCTGTTCAGTTAGATCAAACGGCGTGATTGTTTCTTATCTGCCTGCTTAAATATCTGCCATGAGAACTTCGAGCCGTCTTTTGTGCTCCTCCGACAGATATTCGCACTATTGGAAAAGAGCACCTCCAGCCTAAATGCGGTTCCTTTCGAAGATTAGATTGTTGCTTCTTGCTGGCCTCGACGACTCATTTTCGTCACTTGAAGTTTCTGAGTCGTCTTACTGCTCTAATTTTGTTAGCTTCATATGTGACTTTTCCATTTCTATAAGTAACTGAATATCTTGTTGGTTCCCCCCATTCTTCAGAATCTCAGTGAGGAACAGGTTGTTGTTCCGTTTCAGGTGGGAGAGTGAGCTGGCAGTCAGTGAAGGGTGTTCGCTGTCTCTTGAGTATTCCAAATCATCCTCCTACTTCGTGGCTTCAATCTGGTTGCTCTCCGCTTTGTCGATGCGCTGGTCAAGTTCGCGGATATTCTTGATTGCAGTCGCGATATCACGGTCTCCAAACAATCCTGCATCGTAGTTCGACACATCCAACTTATCGAGCTCATCGAAGTTATGCTCAGTAATCTGCCGATTCGACATGCTTTCTATTGCTGCTTCGTATCCACTAGGGAAACTGTCCATGTTGCGCAGCTACCTTTCGTTGACGTATTGGCTTAGTTAGGCATTTTGGACGCGTCGCTCATTGGCTTATCTCATCATTGCTTCAAGTTTCTATGTTGCTGGATCTGCTTCGACCTTCGGTTTGCTTGCCGTGACTTTTTAGGGTGACTTTCGATCCTGGATAACTTTCAACGCCTCTTCTTGCCGGCGTTTAACAGGGTCATTTGCAACAAACGCAGCAAAGTTGAGCCTGACTTGCTGTTGCTGTATTTCCTGGTCTTGCGAACTGATATTCAACAGCAGCGACTTGGGTTGCTCTGTCTTGGACTACTTGCCGCTTCCGACCACCAGCCCATTCATTTTGTGAATGCTTTTCTCAAGGAATTTGTTTGACTTCTGCTGACCTGATGTGCCATTCCCACTGCTGGCACTTGCTTACTATAACAGCTCTTGCTTGGATGACCTTGTAGCTGCCACTGGCTTTTCCGTCCGACCGTTTTCAACCTTGTCTGACTTCTTCATGTTTGAACTACGACGGCCTTCGAAAGGCTTGCAGGTTTGATTTTTGAGCTCCTCACTTTCCTTTTTCTAAGGAATTACAGCCAACCCAGCTAAGTGCTTGAAGCGTTTCTGGCGATCGAGCTGCTCGACGTGCTGCCCGAAATCCTCTGTTGGGTGCTATGTCCTCTTTCGAACTGCGAAAGCGTCGGTCTCGGAGAAGTTTGAGAGGCTGCTTTCCGATTGCAAGGTTAGCTTAGTGTCTTGGGTTCTCGCGCTTTCGGGACGAGTGCTTAGCTTTGCACGGTCCTTCATGCTGTAACTTCTGTTTGAGATTATAACATGGGAGAAAATCACTTGCACGCCTCAACGCGAGCTCTTCAGCTTGCTCAGTTTCATCTCCTACGTTAATATCATATTACTCTGAGTACCAGCTTCTCGTTCAGCTACCGAATCAGTCGCTGAATTTATTTGTCCTTCTTAGGTGCAACAGGGGCTTCGGGCTTGAGCTTCAGTTCTAGTTGTTGGTCCACATACTTCTTCAATTTGCGAGTTAGACGGTCTTCCATTTCGTTTTGGTTCTTTTCGGTTTCATCCAAACGGTGCGACATTATTTCGAGCTTCTTGAACATTCCTTGGAGGCTCTCCTCGATTCCCATCATATTGTGGGATAGAAGGGCGAGTGTGTTTAGGTCCTCGCTCTGCCGCTGACTCGGAACCAAACCAGACAGGCTATCTCGCAACTTCTCCTATTCATATGCGAATTCCTCCTCTTCCTCAAGTTTCTCGTCAGTTTGAACGGTATGTTAATTTGATAGCATCTCATCTCTTTCTTCGTTGTCTGGATATCGTAATCGAGCTGGAACGGAAATTCTTTCTTGCTCGCTGAGGTGGACACTTCCCTTTTCTCGACTCTTCTTTACATCCTTCTTCCACCTACTGCTAACGTGGTCAGTGCTAGTCCTCACCCTTGGCACTACTTCGTGGGCCATAGGGTTTTCGGAGTACAGCATCACTTGATTCAAGTAAGTCATCGACGCGCCATAGGTTTCTTTGATGAGAATTTTTATCAGTTCGAAGCGTGATGAGATCGGATCCAAGGCAAAGAATTGCATACCAGTTTGCCTCTCGAGTGTGACCGAACGCCAAGTGATGAAGTTGTTTTCTCCTCCCTCGTCATCTTGCTTAATCTGAACTTCCACAACCTTTGGGTTTGATTAATAGTCGTGCCACAGATCGAACCCAATCCACCGAATTTATCGGGGTCGCTGCTTTAGTTGACGAAGATCCACAATCAGATACTGAGGCAGTCCCTCTCCAGTCGTCCAGACCAGCTACTGTTAACTCATACATACCTTCTTTATGTCGTTCAAGACGTTTTCAGCTTGTGCCTGTTTGCTGCTTTGGGAGGAACATCGGTATATTCGCGCTCCGTTCTCAACGGTGCAGATATTGAAGGCCATTTGAAATAAGCTATTGAAATAAGCTGCTATTAACGCATGGACATCATGTTCCGCCCATTTGATCAAGGCCTTCGTCTTCTTGAACCATCTATTCCGGTTCCTCCTCAGGGATTTCTTCGTCGTTGATCTCTCCCCAATATCCCTTGTCAACGTTGTGATCTTCATCCTCGTCGTAATAGCTCCGAAAGGTTGCGTATAATCCAGCGTGACCAGACTTCTTGGCAGCCTCTTCAAGGTTAGCTTTGCTTATCATGGAGTAGCTGTTCAGTTCGGAGAAGGGAGCATTGCACCCGAGTATGCGCAGAGTTGGGTAGCTGGGAGGAGCCCCGTACCTTTGGATGTTAATAATCCAAGGTGGAGCCTGGAAGTCCGAAATACCAAGAGCCATTCTGAGTTCCTCAGATAGAACGCCTGGCTTAAAAAGTTTTGCCTTGGCTTCCTATTCCTTACCTTCATAGTACGTGTCTCCGAAGATCGTCATCTTGCTCTTCGTTTGGTACTTAAAGAAGGCGTCGTGCAACACTCCATAGTCAATATCGATCTTCCCAAGACGTGGGTTCATTCGTTCTTTGAGTTTCTCTCTCACCATTTTCTGCCCATCCCGTTCTGAGAAGGGATCACGCAGTTTGCTGATTCCAGTTGCCTCAATGAACTCGGGTAATTTGAACATTGGCTTCAGAATGCCTCGTTTACTTTGAAGGAACTTTGATTTTTGATTCCAGTGTCTCGGTACAGGCACAGTGTTCTTAATGGTCTTGAGTTCAGCGAGGAACAATGGATCCATCGCTGTAATGTCCCATGCCTCAACGAGGTCAGGTCGTTTAACTATTGCTTTGAGCTGAGCGACTCTCAGCCATCTCTCCATCTTCTTTTTCTTCCTGGACTTCTTCTCCTCGACCACCTTCTCAGTGGCTTCGCCATTTTCGCCACTAACTTTTGCCTCCTCATTTTTCTTTTACTATGGAAGGGGCTCTTGGACGGTATATCGAATAGCCTTTTCCTGAGCCTTCTCGAACACCTTATGGAACTACTCGTAGTACTTTCCGGTAAGAATGTTTTGCCCAAGGTCGATAACCTCCGCTGGCTCATCATTATCCTCTTCCTTTTCTGCTAAATGCTTGCGAATTTCGACGCGCTTCAGTTGATTCTGTTGTCGCTCCTCCTTCTTCTTCTGCTTCTTCGCCTTTTACCGCTATTTTTTCTGAAGAAGTCGTTCGCGGTCCTTCTCCGTGAACTCCTTTCCCATTCTACTTTAAATTATATCCAGCAGCTCAACAATACGACCTCCAGAATGCCCCAATGCAGATGCACAAATATCAATCATCTGTGGAGAGATTTTTAGTCTCTCACAGCTTTACGAACCGGAATACCTTCGACTGTTGCACTCGAGAAAAAGGTTGGTAGACATCGCTATTCAGATCCTCCTCGATGAGCATTGAACTGTTAGTTGAATGCTCAGGAGTTTCTGCTTTTTCGGAGCTGTCAGTATCAATGACATCCTTCCAGGCACCACCACGGAGCTTTGGCTTTCTTTGCTTGACAGACTCGCATGGGGTATTTCGATGATTCAAAATATCCTGGATGCTCTGGAACTGCTAGTCCATCACCTTCATTCGTGCTTCAAAGTAATCGTCACTGAAATCGTCCGAGTCTGAGGAGACGTCGCTGTCCTCGAGAATGTTTGTAAGCACATTCAGTCGACTCTTGAGGTTGTTTAGTCGCCTTTGGTTGTTCTATTCAGTTTGTCTGCGAATAAGGTCAGCGTTTATGGCCTCATAGGCGTTGCGAATAGCCACGAAGGAGTTGACTGGTGTTGTGGGCTGCCTGATTTTATCGGGATGAAATTGTCTGGCCAACCGAATGTAGGCTGACTTGACTTCTTTGATAGTTGCTGAGGGTCCAACCCCTAGAACGGTGTAGTGTTGCGTGAGTCCGAACATGGTAAGTTATTAATGGTGACAGGAAGCGCCTGGACAATTAAGGGAGTTCCGGTCATTCTAGAAGTTTATATAATAATGGCTTCCAGAACATTCCATAACATGCTGATGAAGAGATCAGCCGATGGGTCGATTAGTGTTTGAGATGTTGGTTCGAGAAGATGGCTATTCTCGCACTCTCGGCGTCGTAGCTGCCCTTGAAGAATTGGAGATCACGAAATTCTTTTGGTTTTAGATTCGTGCTATCTCGGCTTGTAGACTTTCCAGCTTCCTTTGGTACTTGCCTTCGGCAGTTCCATCGTTCTCAAACTCCGGAGGCTCCTGAAAGTCGCCTACTTCCCGGCATTTGTCATGTAGTTCGTCATACAAGGATCGAAGCTGCCTCACTTCCAACCTCAGTTTGTTCTGTATCCTTGAAACATGCTGCTCTTCTTCAATGATCTATTGTGGGAGAGAAACTTTGACTGGTGGTCTACTTCTATTGTAATATTTCACTCTCAGATAATGGTTTCGCTTCACTGAGGACGTGATCTCTTTCATGTGATCGTACGGAATTGCGTTCCGGAGTAAAATGAGTTTGTTCAAGGTAGTATTTAAGTGCAGGGTGGTGACCAGCGCCTTCCCCATCTTGGCATTGAGCCGATTCTGAGTAAAATTGAGGTGTTCCAACTTCCTGTTATTCTTCAACTGAACTGCCAATCTTTCTCCACCTTCATCGGTTATTTAGCACTCAACTAGAATGAGTTCCCTCAACCCAGAAGTTTTGAGTGCCTCTGCGAGCCAACCACATGCCTCCCGACTGACCCGGTTATTTGAGATATCCAAGAACTGCAGGGAATCATGATTGTTTGCGACTCCACTTATGAGCTGGCGCATCCCTTCCTCCCCGATTCTACATTTCCGAAGGGAAAGACGTTAGATCCAACAAGAAGTAGAGATATAGTGCTCAAAGTTATCAAGCTTGTACATCAGTATATTCTAATCGGCAATCAGCACTTTCAGATTGGTGGATGGTTTAGACTTAAACAGAAAGCTGAACTGCCCACCAGTGATTTGGTTGTTGGAGACGTCAAGGTAGTATAGTTGTGGAAAATTATCGAGCTGTGAAAATTCGTTCAATTTATCGAGAGAGTTGTTCCTGAGCTTGAGCACCTACAAGGTAGGGTAGGTTCCCCGTACATGATCGTTTCCTGATAGGTCCAGCGAGGTCACATTGCTCTTGGAACACACCTTGAAGAGTTATTCGTATTGGGTGATCTGCAACGACGCGAGTTCTAAGATGCTGAGAGTAGGACTGGAGAGTATGAATTCATAGAAGTTGCTGTACTTGGTGAGAATGTTCCGATTGATGGGCAGTGGCGAAGAAAGGCACAATCTCACTATTGAGGAGTTCTTTAGGCTGTCAAAGAGCACATCGAAGTTTGCATTCTGCAGCCCGCAGTTGGAGAGTACTAACTCCGAAAGTTCTGAGTGGAACAGCCTTGGAAGTTGATTGAGGTTAAGCTGGTTCTGGGACAAGTTAACTCGCGTCACTTCCGTAGTCAGATACTTGTTGATATGCTTGGAAAGCTCCTGTGGTAGGTTGCAAACCGACAGGTCGAGGCGGTTCTTGAGTGGGTTTCTTTTTAGCAGTGTATTCACAAAGGTGCATCTGCGGTCTTCGCTGGAGTAGACCTCGAGGGCAGAACACTTTGCGAGGAACAGTTCATTTAGCAGTTTGACAAGCCGCTAATCCTTCTGGAAGTGCTACTCATCGCTCAGAATCGACTCTTCAGTGGAGAATCGAGACAATCGTAGATGATGGGGATGCGTTGACTGCCCTTTGGGTTTTTCCATGATATGCTTGTTGAGTAGCTTGAGCACACTGTTCTCGTTTTACTGCATCGACTCAGCCAAGCTTCTAAGTTCTTCTTGAAGGTGTGAGTACTTTTATTGCATCCAATTTATCCAGTCGGATTATCGTGTAATGTTAAACACAGGACAGCCATCATCGGCCAGCAGCCCTCCATCCTCAAACACGAAGAGCGAGCCAAATCAAACAGACAGTAGCAAGTAACCCCCACGAAAATAGGGAAAGATCAGAAGCTTTTTGAGAAGGAACTTCTTTGATGAGGAAAACATTGGTTTGAACAGCGCCAAGGAAATCTCCCAGACTTGGGACACCAACATCAACAAAATCACTCGATTCATCGAAGCCAAGGAGCACTATATTCAGTATGCTTTGGCCTGTTTGGCAGCCATTGGAGGGGGCTTCCTATACTACAAATTTAAGTCGCTCAACTTTGAGAAGAAGTTTCTATTGGACCGTCAAAAGCACTCACTGGTTACTGACTACCTGCTGAAAGAGGCCTTCACGAAGGGTCTAAGTGTAAACGCAAAGGGGGTTGGGCTATACCGAGAAGGAGTACTCAACATTAAAGAATGCCGAGACTACAGGAAAGTGTGGTTTGATCATTTCAAGGAATTCAAGAGACCTTCAGCTGACCCATTGGTGCTGGTTGGCCAAAGCGGTGTTGGAAAAACAGAACTCTTAAGGAGTATTTTTGTGGATATCCGTCGGTAGAGGAGGTTGGTGGCTTATGCAAACCTCGAACTTTGTCGTCAGGATAGCCTGACGCTAAGTGACATCATACTGCACGAAAACAACTCGCCTGACGCAGCTTTGCGGAAGATGATGGCGGAACACTCAGAGAACAGCAACAAACCCGTTCTGTTGTTGGATAACGTTCAACTGTTCAGCTCACTTCCGAACAGGTTTCAGATTCTAAGAGAAATAGAATACTTAAGGTGGTCACGAACCTGTGACTTTCTGCTGGCGAGCAAATCCACATGGGAGAATATTGACTCTGAAGGGGTGCTGATGAGTTACAAGACTATTCACTTTAATGGGGCTGCTGATGCCTAGTTCTATCGACAGCTAGTTCTGAAACTAAACTTTAATAAGGAAGTCCGAGAGAAAGTTCTTTCCCTTCAACCGAACCTATACATGCTTCAATAGCTCTATCTGACCGAGGACAAAGAGAGTGTTTTGAGGAAATTCGGCAAATGATGTTTATATTATTTAACTTGTGTTGGCATGAGCAAGGTGAAGCTCCCGACCAGAATGACCTACCCTGAGTGTCCACTCGGAGACAGTCATACCGGCGAACCTTTGTCGAGAGTTTGCATCGACGCAAAATGCGCTAACAAGACACTACTGTGCTCAGTGTGTGAGTAAGTGGACCACAAAGGACATACAACCCTGCCAGTCAAGATGTTCTTGGAGTCGTTAGTTCAGCAGCGCGAGATCCTTACGAGCAGTGCAGAACCCTTCTTAAATGTGGCTGAAGTAGAAAGAGTCAAAGCAAGCTGCATCGCTTCCATTCACCATAAGAGGAGGGAACTAACGGATCGGTTGAGTGAGCTCGAAGCGAAGGTTGTTGCCTTCTTTGACAGTCTCGAACTAAACGCTCGAAACATCTTGCACGCACAGGGACCAGCTCAAAGGATCATCGATGACTTTATGTATGGGGCACAGCCTGATCCAGAAAGGATAATCTCTCAGTTTAAGGAAACGTTGAAAGTATTCAATGGCGATAGCGACAAGTCAACAGGGGTTCAGAAGAAGCTGGAAGCAATTCTGTAGATAGCAATTGAAAAAGAGAAGAAGCTCGCTACTAATCTTAACAGTATCTCCACCGAGACAACCAAGATACTGGACTCTACATCTCAGTTGTTCGCAGAGACGGTGGTTCACATTGACAAGGGCGGTAAATTCTTCTGGAGTTCGACCTTGAAAGGAGCAAAAATCAAGATCACAGACGCGATAGCTGAACAAACTGCAACGGAATCATCCGGCCAGCGATTCATACTGATGGAACAACCTCTGAATGATGGGACATCACGCAAGAAAACCTGGGGTATCCGAGTGAAGAAGTTCGGAGGATGGATAGGAATCGGAATAAGCCTCCACAACCTCATCAAGAACGCAAACTTCCACTTTAACTACACTGTCATTGGTCACGGAAGCTACCTGATATCGTCCAACGGATACAGTTGGAGCCATTCTCAAAAGGAATTCAACTCTGCATTCAAATCTTTCACGTTTGTCGTGAACGACGTGATATTCATCGAGTACGATCCAGTAGCTCTGAAACTACGCTTCCACAAGAACACCTCGACTGACCCTAAGGATCACTTTTAGCTGGATATTGTTGCTGCTCCAGCAGGCGATAACTACCATCCGGCGGCAAACCTCTGCAACATCAACGACAGTGTGGAGGTCGTGTGCCCGGGAAGACCACTTTCGTGATTGGATGTTTGTGAGCATAATCATAGGAGATTTGTCAATCACTGTGTTTATTTTTCCTCGAGTAGCTCAATGTAAGTGACCTTTGGGTTGTTCTTTGGCTTTTATTCAATCAAGTGTGTCTCTCCTGTCGCAACTTGCAGTTACAGGTCGAGTTATACCGTTGGATCGAACTGTTACTTGAATGACAGTGGTCGAATTTATTTGCCGCTCATGCCACTGTCTCTACTCACTACCTTCCGAATGTAAAGGTCGGGGGTGGCTGACTTTACCATCTGGGCGATGTGACTGTCCGGATTGTTGAGCAGATCCATTGGTTTTCCTATTTCTTTGATTCTCCCGTGTGACATGTACACCACCCGATCTGCTTCTATAGTGGTGTCAAGTTGCTGGGTAATTATGCAGATGGTTGTGCTTTTGAGAGAATCCTCCAAGACGCGTAGAATCTCTTCTTCAGCAAACTCGTCCATGCAGGATGTCGCAGACTCCAGGAGTAAAATGTTGGGTCTTTTCAGCAACGCCCTGGCCACATTTAATTTCTGCTGAGAGCCTATATTTAGCTCGGACCCAGCATCAGTAAGATGGGAAGAAAGCTTTGCCTTTGTTTCAACAATGATGTCTTCGGTATGTTGCTTGATTTTAATCTCCTACCATAGACCAACTTGCTTGAGACACTACCGAATCTCCTCATTAGTGTACTGCTTAAAAGGATCGATGTTCTCCCGAAGTGTTCCAGTGAACAGAAACGGGACTGTTCCGAGAAGCATCGTACTTTTGTTCAGATCTACATGACATCAACATTACCTTGCTGGGATATGTGTTTGATATCTTCGTCTGCGATTCTTATTTCTCCGGTGCTGCCATCAAGGTTGGGTATTGGGCGAAGCAGTCCGCATACTGCAGACAATAAGGAACTCTTGCCGCTGCCATCTCTGCCACATATTACAATATTCTCGCCCGAGTCAATCTTCAGATCCAGCTGCTTGACAATAGGAAGTTCATCTCCTTCGAAGCCAAGGGTAACTTTCCGGAATTCGATCGAATTGTCCTTGGGCCAGCCAACTGGCTTTGCTTGAGGTTTCTTGACAGGATTAGAATCAATCACATGAAAGTTCTTTTTCTATGGATAACAATGCAAGTTACTGATGATCCCTTCATGGCTAGTTCCAAGGCAAGACAGTCTTTAATGATGCTCGTCATAGCTCCCGTTAGCCTCAAAGAAAAGGTAATGCTTGCACTAATAAGTGCCACATCCTCAAACACGCGGTTGAATTTGCTGTTGACTGCCAGCACTGCTGCCACTCCGATGATGAAGAGACTGGTTAGTTCACACATGATGGACATGCCACTGTAAATGAACTTGTAGTTACACTTCCAAACAGTACTGTTGTACACATCTCGATGAATGTTGGAGTTCACCCACTCAATCTTTTTGAAGGCTCTGAGAGAATCGATGCCAGCTATTGTATAGTTGAATGACCGTAGGATGGCGGGGTTATGCAGTGCGCCTAATGCCTTCATCTCACGTTCAACTCGCATGAAAAAGAATAGAATGAGGACGTTGGCCACTACTATCCCAATAGCGAACAAGATAAATGACGGTGACTCGAATGCGAACATGGCAATGCTCACAGCGAACATCAGCCCAGTCTTCAGGATATTTTGGATAGTGCAGTTTGCAAGAAATATTTCCTCGCTGTCCTGCATCAATGTAAATGTACTCTTCCCAAACGAGTGGCTGCTTTTGTAGTTCCAGTTCGTTCGAACCAGGATAATTAAGCGTATGACAGGGCTGGTTGAAGCTGAGAGCCGATTTTCGTTGAATTTCTCAACGATATGATGGGACTGAGAGCCCCTGCTAAGAGCAGCATCATTCCGAAGCCTGCAGTCATACCGATGAACTTGAGCATGGCAGTTTGATCATCCATGTTGTATGGGACTTGTATCAGGGATCCAAGCCAGACATCGGAGTAGATCTTGAGCGACTGAGCTCCAATCGAAAGGAGAACTAAGCTAGAACATGGTATTACATAGGAACAAGTAGAGCAAGAAGGGAGCTGTCCTCAGAAACCGCCAGTAGTATCGAAGAGAAACAGGTTAAATACGCTTGTTGCTGCAACAACTTTGGGAGCTGATGGAATTGTTTGGAAGGGTGATTGGCAGTTGCATCAACCGATTGATCTCTATCCTCGACATATTTTTTGTGATGGCGAGGAAGGATTTGATGAATGTTCGAATACGTTTCTTCAACATAATTCTCTTCCGATACCTTTCAACACGCTGTCGCCTTTCGAACTTTTTCTGCTTCGCGAGCCAGACCCTATCGAAAGGTAGAGTTTATTTCTCGTCAAGCAGCCGGTGAATGTACGATTTGGGGTTGTTGAACATGTTTCTGTACGTATCGCATTCAACTGCCTCACCATGACGCATGAGTAGCACGCGGTCTTCCCCTCGAATGAAGCTAGTGAGATGCGTTGAAATAATCAGAGTGCGGTCCTGGTAATTCTAGCAGAAGTTATTGTAGATACGAACGATTGTCTCTTGATCCATAGAGGCGAACACCTCATCGAGAAGCAAGATATCTGGTTGGCTGTAGAGAACTCTCGCAAGGGACAACCGTCGTTTTTGAGCCTAACTTAAGCTGCTGGTTTCGCTGAGAAGTGTTTGATCAGCATGAGGGAATAATTGGAGTTCACGATCCAACTCGAGAAGTTTGTAGACTTCACTGAGCCTTTTCTGGTTGTATTCTTCACCAAAGAGGATGTTGTTTCTAACTGAATCGTTGAGAAGCCAAATTTTCTGTGGCAGGTACCCAATCCTTCCATGATGGGCAACTGTTCCCTTTTCAATCTTCAGGTTGCCGAGGATAGTTTGGATAAGCTACGTCTTTCCAGCATTGGGCTGTCCCAAAAGAATCAGTTTCTACCCTCGTTTAATCTCCACGCGAAAGGGTACCTTTACTACAAATCCTTACATCGCTTATTTTTCGTCTTCGTCCTCGAGGAGATTTCGACGAGAAACCAAGGGTTCGTGAGAAGATAGCTCTCTCTGCTACCTTTGTCTCAGCTACTCCATCCAAGAGGAATTATGCTCTTGGCTCAGAACGTGTGTATTGTAGCTTGCTTAAAGATCTTCAATTACTACACTCCCTCTTTGAAGGCTGCTATCTTAATTCTGCAGAACATATTAAAATTCTTCCTTTGAAAAGAGTTCTTCGATACTCTTGAGGGAAGTACAGCCATCAGTGGTGCCTGTAATGCTGCTAAGAAGGGTCTTCGCAGGTCCGTAGGTGAGTCCAGCAAAGGCGAGAATTGAATAGACATCTCCCATATCAAACCGGAAACGATTGTCTTGAATAGACTGGGTGATCAGTAGCGAGGATACCACAATAGTCGGGGTGAGGTTGATGACAAGATCGAAGAGATTGCTGTACGTAAAATACTTGTGGTTCAATCGATCGACACTGGGCCTATATGAGTTGTCCTTGTTGACAATCAATTGTTCCCAGCCCAGCAGTTTGATATCCCTAATTTTCGAGAAGAATTCGATGTAGCGAGCAATCCTTTAGCATACAAGAGTCATCTTCGCGACGCGAGTCATCGACATCTTTTTGTGAAGTGCCACTTGTGCCAAACCGACCACAATGAACACTACGATGAGTACTAGCGCTACTTTGCCCACTTTGAGCAGGAGAAATACTTGGACCAACACGAGTGTTGCTATAGCGCTTGAAATACTGACCATATTCTTAAAGCTTCCAAAGACCAGCTTTATATCGTTCAGAAAATAGTTCAACAGGCCTGTCCGCTTATACTTTGGAGAAAGTCTTCCTAGTTTCCTCAGGACTTCGATGGTCAGAACTTGCTCCGCTCTACTTGCTTCGATGAAAGCCAGCCGATCTGCGTATTCATTGAAGAAAATCCTCAGTAGATAAAGTGCTATCCAAAGTCCCACATTTTTGTAAGCCTCGAACTTTTCCACATCAGTCGCGGCCTTTGGGGACTTCAGAAGATCAACGATCCATCTAATAACAATCGGCCCTGCGAAGGTTAGTGCCGCTCCTGTGATAGCTAAGAGGCATGCCAACACCATTTTTTTAGTTCGACTTAAACACCTGAATGTCAACCTCCCCGACCGTTGTCTGCGTAGCTCATACTCCTATAGGTTGCGCTCCGGGTAGAGCTCATTGCCAAGATTGAACATGTCGGAGTCTAGCATAGGATAGCCACGTACTTTGAAGAGGTCGTATGAGGGAACGAAAGAAGTTGACAAAACAGTGGATCTGAAGCCAGCGAACAAGAAAGCAGCGATCTCTCTGCTCATCGAATTGCTATTATCGGCGCATGAAAATTATCACACGTAAGGATCAACGACCATTGCATTCTAAACAATACCGGTTCATTCTATGAAGAATGCTCCTGACGGTGAACCATAACGATGTGCAACAAAGGGCGATCCCGTAATCATGTCAGGATTTGGTTGTCACGACGGAATACAGGAGGGACTTGATAGTCGATTGGTTCTTGATTATCTGGGTCTTCATGTTCTGGATCTTGCCCTTTTGGTCCTTCATCTGCTCATCGATCTCTGCCAGTTTATCGTACAGTGGCACCAACGCATCCTCGGTTATCTTCAGCTCGCTCTGCATTTTCGTCTTCGAGTCCTAAATTTGTTTTAGATCTTACGTTGTACTGCTTGCGCCACGACAACAATTCGGTGTTCATCGATTCAATGTCATCGTTGATGAACTCAATTGACTTGCCCAACGGAGTGCTGTTCTGGCAGATATTCTGAATCATGCCCTTCAGCATTTCCAACTACTTATCCGTTAGCTCTCCTCCTCCAGACAGTGGACCTTTTTCAAGACGGGTACTGTCCTTTTTGTTCTTTCTCAAGTTACCCATCTGGATCTTATTGGATGGTTCAGGATCTTCGTTCCGAGTCGCTTCTGGTTCGGGAATATCCTCTTGTTCCATTGCCTCCTGAACACGTTTGCTGTATTCGGCTGCCTGAATGTCCTTTTTCGGAGCTGGTTTTTGAGCTGGGCGCTGGACTTCATCTTCGTCAAGAATAGCCGGTTGTGAGGGTTGTTGTTTTGCAGGAGGCTCTGGTTGCTTTGGTTGCTTCTTTGCCGATGGTGGACGCACAACTTTCTTCTACTCCACTGGAGGCTCCATCTTTGGAGCAGGTTCTTGCTCTTTCATATCAAGTTTTCCACCTTTCTTCTCCTCCTTCTTTGGTTCAACCTTCGGTTCAACCTTAGGCTCAGGCTTCTTTTCCTGTGGAGGTTCTGGTTTCTTCTTATCTTTGGAGTCTGCCTTTTCCTACTTAACTGGAGGTGCTGGTGCTTTGGGTTTTTCTTGTGGCTTCTATTCAACCTTTCCACCAGTCAAAATCTTCTTGACGAAAGGTTACGAGTTCTGACCGCTGCTGGCAAGCTTGTACACCTGCTGCAAAAGAATGTTTGTGAGTTCAGGCTCAAGACCAGCGACGATTTTTCCTGGTTTAGCCAAGACCTGCTCCTTGGACATGAGTTCGACAAGGTCGATCATTTTTTGTAAGTATGCCATCTTTCGGTCCTTGGTCTCGTAGTACTCTTGGGAGAGCTCATCACCGCTGTAGAGACCTGAGTAGGTTGCAAGCTACCTTTGGCGAAGTTCGTGGATTTGGTTGTTTCGGCAAAGATGTCGTAGATGTATTTGAATGGGGGCTTGATGAGCAATTTCTCAGCCATCTTTGGCTTCTCGAACAGCGAAGTGAACATGTCTGCAGTCGGTTTCCAAAAGTCGCCCATTGGATTTGAAAAATCAAACAAAGTAAAACTGATTATAAGCGCATCATTTCCGGAGAACGGATGGTGAATGCCCAAGCGATCTGTAACGTTCGTATATCGGGGCTGATAAGTGAGGCAAGGAATACTCCACAAGGATGGTTTATGCAGGCGCCAGGATGATGCCTCTATGATGTCTAATCGAGCATTTCCAGCGGCAGCAGAACATCAAGCGTGTTTGATGATTTCTCGGAACTGGCCCACATAGTTTGAAGTCTAGAAATAGTTGGCAGTCGTATAACTCACAATAATTATTGAGATGATCCAAGCTCCAGCACCAGCTGACCCAGAGGCAGAGGAGATCAGGCAAAAATTGCAGCCTTTACTCAAACGCAACTACGAATCGATGGAGCTGCTGGCTCCCATGGAAATCCGATTGAACCTCGACAAAGCAAAGAAATCAGTTATACCAAATCATGACCCTGCAGACCATTCACAGAAGACTGGCATTAGCGATGTGATGTGCCAAGTGAGGCGTGATCCTAAGGACCCGGATAGGTCTATCTAGACAGATATTCCCGATATCTTTAGCCAGCAAAGTAAGCTTACCTGCCTGTCCAAGTACAAGAAGTGCACCTATGAAAGCACTTAGATCAAGCCGAAGCTGGCAATCTGCATCTGCTCATACAACGAAGGAAAGGGAATGCTAAAGGAGTCTCTGGATGGAGTTTACGACAGTCTCGAGACATTTCAAAAAGTGGCAGGAATCAACTCTGAACAGATTGTGGTGACAGTGATCTTTGATGGAATCGAGAACGTAAAGCGGGGAGATTTCGATGAGGATATCTTAACTATGTTTGACGAGTACGATTATCGTAACGGGTCAATCTTGCGGGAGGGATAAAAGCCTTTCCTTGACGTCCTCGAGAAGGACCGTCCTGATAGCATAAACCACATCAACTGGAGCAGGGTGAGCACCTATAAACCGGAGGAAATAGCTGAGAGAACAAGCAACAGGTTCCGGACCCGGTACAACGAATACATGAGCTTCAAGAAATTGGAGAAGATCTGTTTGGACACGAACCATCCGATTGACATCAACAAGGCGCCGTTAGAAGTCAGGAATGAGTACCTCAGGCTGAAAGCTGCCACAGTGAAGGATCAACTAGACTACACAACTCAAATTGCGATGCAGAGATACAGGGAAAGTATGAGACTAAACCAGTAACAACAGGTCAGCCTTTAAGCAATCAAAGAAATCGAACGGAAATATGTTGAGAAGAAGAAGAAGGAGCTGGAGGATAAGTTTGAGATGTACACAAACCAAAAGAACTTCATGGAGAAGGCCTATAGTAATGTCCTTGACCTCACCCGAAAGTACTTCAAGACTCGGCAAGACACAACCCTCATATACCCCATGCGATATGTTCCAAGTCTCATCGAGAAGGAAGCGCAAGAGGCAGAAGAACATGATAACCACGAGCATAAACCGGTTGGGCTCAACGTCCTACTCTGTGTCAAGCATCGAAATGCCGGCAAACTGAGCAGCCACGCTCTATTCTTCCTCGGGTTCTGCGAGTTTATGCAACCCGAGCTATGCTTGCTGCTGGATGTCGGTTTAAAGCCTCTCGACAACTCGATCTTCGAGATGTACAAGTACATGGATTGCAACGAGCGAACTGGAGGAACATGCGGATACATGGGATTACGAATCTAGCGTTCGGGAGATGAATTCGGCAACGTTGAGATGGATAATATCGATCCTCTCTCAAGCATGATGCACAACAGCCTTTTCAGCATTCAGAGGGCTCAGATGTTCGAGTATCATTTCGGACATTTGATTGACAAGCCCTTCGAAGCTGCTTTCAACTTCATTCACGTCTTACCTGGAGCTTTTTCGTGCTATCGCTACTCATGCCTCAGGGGAGAAAAGTTGATGGAATATCTCAGCCCAGTACTCGAACAAGACAAAGAGCGTAGCTTGGAGGAATAGAACCGATATCTGGCTGAAGATCGAACTCTGTCACTCGTCCTCAAAGCGAAGGGGTATGACTTTGCGTACATCCCTACTGCCAAAGCTGTTGTCGACCCAGCTGGAGACCTCACTACATTGATGGGACAACGAAGAAGATGGATCAACGGATCTTGGTTTTCATTCTTCTACGTCATCTCCGAACGGCATCAAATCAAAAGTTGTGCAACTCACTTCCAGTTTTGGTACTACATCCTCATTCAAGGAGTCAGCTACGTGTCGATAGGACTGTTCTTTGCTGCCCTGTACATTAGCATGGACACTATCCTGACATAATACATTACTCAACCTCTGGGTGGGCTTTCGGTATAAAATCAACACAATGGAACCCTGGCAATTGTGATGTTCATCTACGTATTCGCCATGGGATCGATATTCTTTCTGAGTCTTCAAGTGAAGAACAACGACAAGAAGTTCCAGTCAATCTACTACGCAGTATCCACGTTCTTGGGTCTTTACGGATGCCTAATCATGGCCCTCATGGTCGTCAACCTCATTGACTTAGCTAATACCAATTTCGGCCAAAACCTCACTGAAAGAGACTGTAACATATTTTGTTTACGTAGTTTACATGCTCGGGCTACCAAGCGGAAGCAAAATTCCTCTCGCCATCGGAGTTATGATGGTAGCAAACTTTGCAGTCTACATCCTGCATGTGCTGTTTTCGTTTAGCTTCCGCATCATCTGGGAAGTGATGATCTCTACACCGAGCTATCTGTTCTATGCACCGACGTACCTCCACATCCTCGTGATCTACGCCTTCTGCAAGATCGACGACTTCTCTTGGGGCACCAAAGGACTATAAAAGACGAATACAGCGCGTGCTTTTCTGCAGGAGCAAAACAAGATCAAGAAATACAAGCACGTCAGCAAATTCTTGTTCTGGAACTGTCTCGTTGCAATCACTTTTACAATTTTGATCGTCAACAACACAAGTTCAGCAGGGGGGATCAGCGGCCGAACCTTATACATGCTTATATTCAGCGGCTTCCTGCTCCTCATAACGATATTCAAGTTCGTCATATCAATCGGGTATCTCATCAAGTTCTACCTGTGCAGTTGCTGTGTACGATACACCGAGGACATTAGGGCAAGGAACGAGAGAACAGGCAACCTTATCAACGAGCAGGTCAGCAGGCAACTCAGCAAGCTCAAGGAGAGGTATGTGAGCCAAACGACGGAGCTGCTGCGCAAACTCTACAGCACAACAGTATCGAAGATCAGAGTGTCAAAGATGAGCATAAGGCGGCCGTGATGTTACGTGAGAATATGGTGTCTAAGTTCGGTGAGGCACTGTTGTGTCTGGAATATTGTTTCGGTATCTTTGTTGTATATCTTGGATCGCCTGTGGCTGCTT
>ERZ724508.57-NODE-57-length-72185-cov-5.789671_pt1 | contig 72185 bp, 70 predicted proteins | sample MGYA00376041_ERZ724508 | MGnify/ENA primary metagenome ERZ724508 (study PRJEB28724, sample SAMN07190887) | wastewater metagenome | isolation source: effluent of sewage treatment plant in Hong Hong | place: USA: Christiansburg, Virginia | collected 2016-03-01 ...
ATTAAATTAAACAATGTTTTTTCTTTTACATATTTTAAGTATGTAAAAACTGGATGAATCCTATGAACAATACAATCTTATCAATACAAGTAAAATGAGGCCATACAAAGAATCATATAACATGTTACAACATGTAAAAAAAGACAGATCATATAATCAAAAATGTATCAAAATAATCAATCACAGCGCTTACAGTGATGGATTCATCCTTATATATATTAAATAATTTATAAACAAGGGTTATAAAGCACATAGCCTATTGAATTTGACAGGATAGCTATATTAGAGTATCAACTTCGTCAATTAATAGTAAAATAAAATGTAGTCAATGCAAAGAAGGGATGCTAAACTATAATTTTAAAAACAACTCAAAATAACTTATTTACTCTAAGAGCTAATCGACTAGATGAATATGTTTTTAATCGTAAAATTATTCCGTATCTATTTTTTTATAAAAAAACATATTGAAATTCGAACAAATTGATTAGATTGAAAATATTCAATGAACGAATAAATATCGTTCCGTTTAGGACTGAAAATAATAGATACAATCCAAATCATTAAAGACATTCCAGACTACTCTAATTTATTTAAATCTACACGTATGATACAAAATAATTACGATACAGTAAGCGAGGCTGTAAACGACCTGCAAAAACAAGGCTACACCATTGACTTTGAAATGTTAGCTGAAAAAGAATGTTTGATTTGCCATACGACATCAACTGAATTATCTCCAGAAGATTTTGAAATAGATCATTTCTACCGATTCGAAGGAGATAGTGATCCAGGTGATGAAATGATTGTGTATGCGATTTCCTCGGAAAAGAATAATGTGAAAGGTATTGTTATAAATGCCTTTGGCCCTTATGCCGATGCTGCAACATCTTCCATTGTTAAAAAACTTCATACACATCACAGCAAATAAATGTATACGTGGTTCTAAAATAGTTAATCCAATTTTAGAACCACGTTTACAATATCATTTATTATGTACGATCAAAATAAAATTTCATGACGATTACACAAATAAAGGACAAACTGGAAACATCTACCCACCCTATTGCAAAATCGTTGCATCAAGGACCGGGATATAAGGTTTTAATTATTGGTTTCAAAAAGGGAATGATTTTAAAAGATCACAAAGCACACATACGATCAAAACTAACAGTCTTAGAAGGTTCTGTACGTTATTTTGAAGATACCAGAATAGTAACCCTAGGGAGATATGATGAAATAGATATCCCAGTTGAAAAAACCCATAATGTAGAAGCTCTAGAAGACAGCTTGTGCTTACTAAGTCAAGGAGATTAATATTACTGTGTTGATCTTATACATATAATATGTGGCTTAGGAAATATACATCATCTATTTTCTAAGCCACATATTAGGTTTAAATAATAGGTTGTCCGTTTCTATTTTTTATTTTTTTTACAGATTTATAAATTCGCAATTTTCTCTCGTTTTTATAAACTTTGCATATTTATCCTTGATGAACGGCGTAAATAAATAGTAAAAGCCCTTGAAATGTATCAATATGCGATATTATAAACTTCAGAAAATATATTTTTTAATATAATTAGAATTATAAAAAACACAATCAACTAATAATCATTTATTTATACTAAATTATAAAATTTCAAGAAATAAAATACATAGTAATGGAACGTTTCCAAACTGTTTTAATGTTTATCGTAATATTGCAATATAAAGATAGGTATATGGGCGCATCTAAAACAGATCACTTTACAGATTATCAAAATGAATTAGCGACGCTTGCAAAAGCATTGGGCCATCCTGCACGAATAGCTATTATAGAATATTTGCTTGAAGTTGATACGTGCATTTGTGGAGACATTGTAAACGAATTACCACTTGCGCAACCTACGGTTTCGCAGCATCTCAAAGAGTTGAAAAATGCGGGACTCATTAAAGGGAATATCGAAGGAAATGCTATTTGCTATTGTGTCAATGAGGATGCGATAGAAAAACTGAACACGTACATCACCCACATTTCTACCAAACTCTTAAAAAGAAATACCTGTTGTTAATTTAAGCACCTACTACTATGAATAAAAACGAAGAAATTAAAGAAATGGTTAAGCAAAAATACAGTGAGATTGCTTTACAAGATCAAGATATCAATGCAAGCTCTTGCTGTGGTAGTGGTGGCTGTAGCACTGAAGTATATAACATTATGAGTGACGAATATGGCCACTTAGATGGCTACAATCCCGATGCTGATTTAAAATTGGGTTGTGGTTTACCAACCGAGTTTGCAAAAATAAATAAAGGAAACACGGTTGTTGATTTAGGAAGTGGCGCTGGCAACGATTGCTTTGTAGCCCGTCATGAAACAGGTGAATCAGGTAAAGTAATAGGCATTGATTTTACCGAAGCTATGATCGACAAAGCACGGAACAATGCAGAAAAGTTGGGTTTCAACAACGTTGAATTTAGACTGGGTGATATTGAAAAGATACCTATTACTTCAAATATTGCAGACGTAGTGGTGAGTAACTGTGTAATGAATTTGGTACCAGACAAAATAAAAGCATTTAGTGAGGTGTATCGCATTTTAAAGCCAGGCGGACATTTCAGCATTTCGGATATCGTACTAACAGGGGAACTTCCTGACAAAATAAAGAATGCAGCTGAAATGTATGCAGGTTGCGTTGCCAGTGCCATTCAAAAAGAAGACTATCTTCAGATTATAAAAGATGCAGGTTTTAAAAATAGTGTTTTACAAAAAGAAAAACCCATTATCGTACCAACTGACATCTTAAAAAATTATTTAACAAAAGAAGAAATAGAAACATACACCGCAGCTAAAACAAATATTTATAGCATAACCATATATGCAGAAAAAGAAGTGAGTTGCTGCGAACCTAATTGTTGTTAACGAATAAATGGATTAAAAATAAGACGTACTAGATTATTTTGTAAAACAAAGATTCAATGCGTTCGATTTTAAGTCTCTACAGGTAGGATTGTTAAATAGAAAACACGACAAAAAACCTTAACTTACATATAGAAATTACGAATCACAATACATATTAAACCAATAAATAAATAGCATGAAAAAAACATTATTTATAGCAATGAGTACGATAGTTTTGTGGAGTTGTACAAATACTGCTGAACATTCAGAGCACAATCATGAAGGACACAATCACGAAGGACACAATCATGAAGGACATAGCCACGAGGAACAAGCTACCACCCTTGAATTAAATAAAGGAGAGAAATGGGTTGTAAATGCTGAAATGAAACCCTATGTTTTAAAAGGTGAAGAATTGGTAAATACCTACATTGAAAACAATCAAAAAACATATAAAATTCTTGCAACAGAACTTAAAGAACAGAATTATCAACTTATTAAAAGTTGCACAATGGATGGCGATAGTCACGATGCATTACACAAATGGTTGGAACCACATTTAGAATTAGTGAAAACATTGGATACAGAAACAGATGCTTCAAAAGCACAAGAAATTATTCTTCAATTACAAAATTCCTATACAGAATACCATACAACTTTTAATTAATTTGCACACTATTTATTATGGTAACACAAAAAAAAATCACTGTATTTCATCGATTTCTCCATTGGATTATGGCGCTCGCGATGTCCATCCTATTTATAACAGGATTTCTTCGCATGTATTGGATGAATAAAAAACATGTCATAGCAATTATTGAAAGCAAAACACTTACATCTCCAATAACAGATGAACAAATGTCTGATATTGCAAAAGCAATTCGTGCACCGATGTGGGAATGGCACGTCATATTTTCTTATGTTATGATTATCGCTTTCATAATACGAATTGTTTACATGGTTGCAAAAGGTATTCGATTTCCAAATCCATTTAATTCTGCGCTTACTTTAAAAGATCGTTTACAAGGTTTCACGTACATTTACTTTTATGTATTCGTTTTCATATCTGCAGCTACAGGTGTATGTATAGAAAAGGGATTTTTCACACAGTGGAAAGAAGGCATTGAAACGATACATAAATTAGGTATCTACTGGTTTCCAATATTCATCTTACTACATATAATAGGGATTGTAGCAGCGGAGTATTCGAATAAAAAAGGCATCGTATCCAAAATGATTGGAGGAGATTAATAAACAGAAACATGTTAAATTGTATATGTTTATTTCTAATTGTTAATTCAGTACCGTTTAAATTGTATTTTACAGTACGCAAATACATCAATTTGATTTAAATAGCATCCATCAATATCATTTGTAAGTAATCATGCTAGATATGTTATCACATGTATAACATACCTAGCATGAAATCTAGTGATAGAATGCAAATAGTTTATTATGTACGTACTTTTTAATTACAACATCTAACATGTTTACCCATCAAGGAAAAACAAGGACTATAAATCACAATAAGAAGATTGCAGCCTTGCTTTCTTTCGTTGCAGGTGTGGTTAATATTGCAGGATTTTTATCGGTACAGCAATTAACGACAAATGTAACTGGTCACTTTGCTTATTTTATTGACGAAGTATTTAAATTGAATTTTGCAGAAAGTATAAATTTCTTTTTATACATTTTATTTTTCTTTCTAGGTTCGTTTGTATCAAGCATACTTATTGAAATCATAAACCGAAAAAATAAACGACTGGTTTATATCATACCTGTAATTTTTGAAAGCATTATCCTATTTACAGTTGCATTTGTTGGTCACAAATTCATTTATGAATATGGAAATATTATTGCATTGAGCTTGCTATTTGCGATGGGCTTGCAAAACTCGCTCGTAACACGCATTTCAGATGCTGTGGTACGAACAACACATTTAACAGGACTATTCACCGATTTAGGAATCGAGCTCTCTCAGCTTTTCTTTAATAAGACAGTGGAACAAAAAAACAAATTAACTACTACTATCCGTCTCCGCCTTCTCATAATTTTCTTTTTCTTTTTCGGAGGAATAGTTGGTGGTGTGCTTTATACATCATTAGAAATGTATGTATTCACCATACCCGCTACCCTACTTTTAATAGGCTTAGTATACGATGGCATTCGATACCGAATTTTATACTGGAGTAGAAACTGGAAGTCGAACGTATCCTCAAATGATGAATGATTGTTTAAAATGCAAAAGGAATATTATGTAATTTTTAATTCGAACACCATGAAACCAACTACAATTGACAATTATCTAGACAACCATTACATACACCGAAGCAATTGGCTACGCGCAGCTGTATTGGGTGCAAACGATGGTATTATTTCATTATCAAGTTTGGCTATTGGTGTCGCTGCGGCAAGTTCTGCCAGAGAACCCATCGTATTAGCTGCCGTAGCGGGATTGGTTGCAGGCGCACTATCCATGGCTGCCGGAGAATATGTATCCGTCAGCTCCCAAACCGATACCGAAAAAGCGGATATTGAAAGAGAAAAACAAGAACTGGAAGAGATGCCCGAACTTGAGTTAAATATGCTGGCTCAAATATATGAGAACAGAGGTCTAAAAAAAGAAACGGCGATGCAAGTAGCCATAGAGTTTACAGCAGTAGATGCATTGGGCGCACACATGCGCGACGAGTTGGGTATAAACGAAATAAGTCAAGCAAATCCCATACAAGCTGCCTTAGCGTCGGGCGCCTCTTTTACCGTAGGCGGGGCCTTACCACTATTTGTGATTCTTTTCGCACCTGTTATAGGAATGGAATATTGGCTGTATGGATTCACGATACTTTTTCTAATAATCTTAGGTCTCTTTTCTGCAAAGACTGGTGGTTCAAGTATAGGTAAATCGATCCTACGCATAACGATTTGGGGAACACTTGCAATGGGCTTGTCTGCTTTGGTAGGTTATCTATTTGGAGTTAATGTGTAGCGTTAAGAAAAAAATCCCCTTACAATTATGAAATTATCTGTTTTAACGATCTGTTTTATACACCTATTTCAATTTACATCTTTTGCACAGAAAGAAAATACTGCAGCAATTTTTATGCATCACATGAATGAAATTTTGGACACTACTGATGTTTCATTAATTAGAACATATTCATTAAAAAAGGTATTAGGCAATTCATCAGAAAAAACTTTTCTAGAAGATCATATTCAGTTCATCTTAAAGACAGCAATAGATTCGGCTTACATTTCAAAAAAGGAAGAAAAAGAGTTGCGTAAACAATACACGATTTTATTAAAACCATTTGATTGGAGCTCTGTTAATGAATGGAATAAAAATGTGTCCATTATTGACAGTATTTCATTTACAAAAGAATCAAAACCTATTTGTCAATACATTTCCCATCCAATAACAAGCAAAGACAGTCGTGTATGGCTAACTCTAACTAGTAGAAATTGGTCTAACATAAGCACTTTTACGAGCATAAATATATATGAATTAAAAGATAAAAAAATGAAGTGCATCTATCATGAAACCATTTCAATAAAGGATAGTTGGATTGATAGTATCGGGTGGTAATAAATGAGTTGCTTTGTATTTTTTATTAAAGAAATATTTCACCGAATTTCAAACTTAGGTGCGAATATTCTACCATTAAGATTTAAATTTATTCTTAAATTTAAATCTTAATGGTAGAATATTATTTTTTTAATCGATTTTAATTGTAAACGAATAAAGACCCCACTTTTTATCCACTAAACCCTTTTTTTACCATCTATTAATGAACACTTTAACTACTTAACTGTTATATTACTAGTTGCTCATCAAAACAATTGAGCAAGAAGTGTTTATGATAAAAGTAGGTATAATTGGTTCCGGGTTTTCGAGTTTGTCTTCCGCTTGTTATTTGGCGCAATCAGGCTATGAAGTGCATATATTTGAACAACATACAAACGTAGGTGGTAGAGCTCGGAAATTTACCGAACATGGATTTACCTTTGATATGGGCCCAAGCTGGTATTGGATGCCGGGTGTGTTTGAAAATTTCTTTGCAGACTTTGGAAAAAAGGTTTCAGATTACTACACGCTTCAACGCTTAGATCCCTCCTATCAAGTTTTTTTCAAAGACAGCATTGTAGATATACCTGCAGATTTAAATGCATTAAAAGAATTATTCGAATCTTGGGAACCAGGAAGTGCAAAGGCCTTAGATACATTCTTAGTAGAAGCCGCATTCAAATATAAACTGGGCATGGAAAAAATTGTGCTCAAACCAGGCAAAAGCATTACGGAGTTTTTCGATTCAGAAATTATATTGGGTGCTTTAAAGATGCATATTTTCAGTTCCTTTGATTCCTATACCAAAAAGTTTTTTAAAGACGATCGTATTCTAAAATTACTTGAATTCCCCATACTATTTCTGGGTGCTACTGCACAAACAACCCCTGCATTATATAGCTTAATGAATTATGCAGATATCAAATTAGGTACTTGGTATCCGCAAGGTGGCATGCATAAAATTGTGGAAAGCATGGAAAAATTAGCACGTGAACTGGGTGTGCACATACATCTAAATTCGAAGGTTGAAAAAATACATGTGGTAGATGGAAAAGTGGAAGGAATATCCCTGGAAGGAAATAAAAAAATCTCCTTAGATAAAGTTGTAGCAGGTGCAGATTATCATTTTGTTGAAACGAAATTATTAGAAAAAAAATACCGCAAATATTCCGATTCGTATTGGGAGTCTCGACAAATGGCTCCTTCCAGCTTGATATTCTATTTAGGCATTAACAAAAAGCTTGAACGCGTGCAACATCATTCTTTATTTTTTGATGAAGAATTTGATTTACATGCACAGGAAATCTATACGGATCCGAAGTGGCCGAGCAAACCTCTATTCTATGTATGTACACCAAGTGTTACTGACAATACAGTTGCACCAGAAGGTTGCGAAAACATGTTTATTTTAATGCCACTTGCAACTGGCATTGAAGATAATGAAGTATTGAGAGAAAAATATTATTCCATCATAATGGATCGCTTGGAAAATAGAATTGGACAAAATATTCGTGATCATGTGGTATTTAAAAAGAGTTATGCCATCAAGGATTTTAAAAGTGATTACAATGCTTTTAAAGGAAATGCCTACGGTTTAGCAAATACATTGAAACAAACAGCAGTTTTAAAACCGTCGATTCTAAACAAAAAAGTTTCTGGTTTGTTCTACACAGGACAGCTAACTGTTCCAGGACCAGGAGTTCCGCCAGCTATTATTTCAGGAAAGATTGTCGCACAAGAGTTAATTAACAAAGATTTGGTATGAAAGCACTTTTTGACAACGCATCGCACTTTTGCAGCAAATTGATAACCAAGCATTACAGCACATCGTTTTCAATGGGAATCAATCTATTGTCTGCTGAAATACGTCCCGCTATCTATTCCATATATGGCTTCGTACGTGTAGCCGATGAAATTGTAGATTCCTTTTTTGAATACAACAGTGCAGAATTATTAGCTGAATTTAGAAAAGAAACAGAACTGGCTTTAAAAAGAAGAATCAGTACGAACCCGATTTTACATGCCTTTCAAGAAACGGTTCATACATACAATATTGATAGAGCACATATAAAAACATTTCTAGATAGCATGGAAATGGATTTAAACAAAAAGATATACGAACAGGATGGCTACGAACAATACATCGTTGGTTCTGCAGAAGTTGTAGGACTAATGTGTTTAAATGTATTTTGTTTGGGAGATAAAAAGTTATACAATTCCTTAGAATTTTCAGCAACGCGTTTGGGATCTGCATTTCAAAAAATAAATTTCCTGAGAGATTTAAAAGCAGATTATGAAGTGTTGGGTCGCAGCTATTTCCCAGGAATAAATATTTCAGAATTTGACGAAACGGTAAAAAAACAAATTGAATTAGATATTCTTAAAGACTTTAAAGATGGTTTGGAAGGAATAAAAAAACTGCCTCGCAGAGCACGATTTGGGGTGTATGTTGCATACTATTATTATATCTGCTTATTCAACAAAATAAAGGGAGTAAAAGCGCAGCAAATTATGTCTCAACGCATACGTATTTCTAACCCTAAAAAGGTAGGGCTACTTTGCTTTTCGTATGTGCGCTATCAGGCAAATGTGTTATGATAAAATCTGTTTTATGCACATTTATGGTATTCATGTGTTTCGTAATTTCGGCACAAGTACATTTGATAGAATTAAGAACAAATTTAGATAAAGTCCAATCGAATAAGGAATATGCTATAAAGTTATATAATGAACTTCAGTCAAGTGCATTGACTACTGTTGAAATGGGCTATTTGGGCGTAATTGAATCCATGCTAGCCACGCATACGAATGATCCAATGAAGAAAATTTCGTATTTTAATGCTGGGAAAAACAATTTAGAAAATTCCATTCTTAAATTGCCAAACAATACCGAACTCAGATATTTGAGATTGATGTTACAACTAAATATTCCTTCGGTATTGGGATATTCAAAAAATATAGAAACAGATAGAAGTTTTATAATAAAGACAATTGCTCATCAAAAAAATGAATTAGGTAAAGAACAATATCTACGTATGGTAACAACACTTATCGAAAATGGAGATTGCTCTAACGCTGAACAAATACAATTACAAAAGTTAACACGTGAATAAAAAAGAATACGTCATTTTGGTAGACCAATCCGATACTGAAATTGGTTCTATGGAAAAATTGGAAGCACATGAAAAAGGAATTTTGCATCGTGCTTTTTCAATATTTCTATCAAATTCAAAAGGCGAATTGTTATTGCAACAACGCTCTGAAAAAAAATACCACTCGCCTTTAAAATGGACCAATACATGTTGCAGCCATCAACGGCATAGTGAAACAACATTAGATGCGGCACAACGTAGACTTCAAGAAGAAATGGGTATACAATGCCATGTAAAAGATGCGTATACGTTTTTATACAAAGCAGATGTGGGTGATGGATTAACAGAACACGAATTAGACCATGTTCTCATTGGTACTTTTGATAATGAAACCATTCCGTTTAATACAGATGAAGTACAAGCAACAAAGTTTGTCTCTATCGATTGGATAGACAATGAAATCAAATCGAATCCAGATCAATTTACTAAATGGTTCTTAATAACCTTTAACGATTTTAAAAAGCACCTTCATGGAAATTCTAATTAATATTGGCATCGTCATTGGCACATTTTTATTTATGGAATTTACAGCCTGGTTTGTACATAAATACGTGATGCACGGGATATTCTGGTTTTTGCACGAAGACCATCATGTTATAGGGGAAGACAAAATATTTTTTGAAAAGAACGATTGGTTCTTTGTGATCTTTGCAATACCAAGCATCATCTTATTTTATGTAGGTACGATGAATGGCTTTGATTATCGCTTTTGGTTGGGCACAGGAATTTTCATTTACGGAGCAGCCTATTTCTTTGTTCACGACTTATTCATACATCAACGTATAAAAGCATTGACACGCTCAAAAAATGTCTATTTGATGTCGATCCGAAAAGCGCATAAAATGCACCATAAACATCTTACAAAAGAGCAAGGAGAATGTTTTGGCATGTTGTTGGTTCCTTATAAATATTGGGCTGAAGCAAAAAAATCTAAAAACTAATAGTGTAATGAATAGCATGTATACGTATTTATTGGTCAATCTATTTTCACTTTCAGTACCCCTGTGGTGGAGTTTTGATTCTAGAATTCAATTACATAAAAATTGGCCTGCATTGTTTTTAAGCATTGCCATAGCTGCAGGTGTATTTATTACATGGGATGCCGTTTTTACTTCATGGGGTGTTTGGGGCTTCAACGGAAAATATTTATTGGGGTATTATATCTTTGGTTTACCGATTGAAGAATGGATGTTTTTTTTCTGTATCCCCTATGCATGTATCTTTTCGTATGAAGCATTGAGGTATTTCTTTCCTAAAGATTATTTTGCTAAATCGAGCACCTACATTACACTTGTATTGTCTGTTGTTCTATTAGTAATTGGATGCTTACATTTGGATAAAGCATATACGGCATCAACCTTTATAGCATTCCCTCTATTCTTGTTAAGCTTACAATTTATTTTCAAAGTAGATTACTTAGGCCGTTTTTATCAAACCTACCTATTCATACTTATTCCGTTTTTAATCGTTAACGGAATCCTAACAGGTACGGGTTTGGATGAAGAAGTTGTTTGGTACAATCCTGCAGAAAATTTGGGCATACGTATTTTAACCATACCAATTGAAGATACGTTTTACGGAATGTTTTTAATCTTATTGATCCTTTCGATTTTTGAAAAATTCAAGAAGAAAATAATTATTGAAGCAAAATAAATACATTGGAATAAGATCCGGTTGCAGGTAGAAAAGACACACCCAGAGTGAGATTTAGAAGAAGTCAAATAGATTAATACCAATTCCTACTACAAAATAGTCCATTTTTATATTTGGGTATATCATAACCTAAGCACCAAGCTACTCGTTGTTGTGCCTTTTCTGGCCAACAACCTGGCAAAGTCAAAATATATTTTGAACTATTTTGAATTTAGATTTGGTATAAGTACTTTCTGTGACGCCAGTCAAATAAGAGTTAAACCTAATGAATTCATTATGCATAATGAATTATGTTTTTTTAAGAACGCCCCAGTCGGGGTCTAATATTTGAAGTAAAATAATATCCACTAAAGACATACGCGAAATCGCAAAGGGGTTAAGCGCTATATAAACCGTAAATATAAATGCTCCCTTCGGGAGCGCGTGTATGATTGTTGTTTTGTTTGTGCTATAAAGATATGACCCCGCTGGGGTCAGTGCTGAAATAGAAAGCGTATATGTTCGGTATAAAACCAAAAATGTTTGCGTATATATAGTGCATCTCGCAGGGAACAACAGTCGTTCACTAAACGAAATTAATTCTTAACTCATAATTCAATGTCGTTTCCTTAAGACTTAGCTTGCTAATTTTAATTGCAATCTCAATGATTCATAATACCCGTCACATAAATGTGACGGCAATGAAAGCCGAGTAGCTGTCAAATAATCCTCTGAACAGCTTTCATTGCCGTTGGCTTTAGCCAACGGATAAAGAATAAATCCCTACTAAAAATATTAAGGAAACGAAATTAATTCTTAATTCTTAATTCATAACTCATAACTCATAACTCATAATTAAATTCAATCCCCATCCGTATCGCCATAAGAAATAATCACTCCGACAGCAGAAGGCAAATCAACTTTCATCAATGTGATTAAATTCAACATTTCTTGAAATGCGTTTTGTACAGCTTGTTTTCCAGCAGGGTTTTGAATTGCTATTGATATTGGGCCTGGAATAAGATTTAATTTAGTTTGAACCAATTCAATTTCGTCTCCAATTTGTTTGCTCAAATCCGTCCTTCCTATTGCTATTAAATAATCATCAAATCCTTGTCCATCTATGCCTGCAGGTGAAATACCTTTATACAATTTACGCAACGCTTCCATGCTTGCTTTAGCCAGAACAAGTGAAGAATCTGAATGATACCCTTCACTTCTAAATGGATACACATTTGCATTATCAATCACAACGTTTTGACTAATATTAAGTGGCAAACCGAGTTTGTAATTTTTAATATTTTCTAAATCGGCAACCATCATATTGATGGTTTGAGAAGTTGAGCTACCTAAATCCAGGCCTGTATTATTTGTATACAACGTATTAAAAGGCGAAGGGCCAGAAGTCCAATCGCTATATGTACTATTAACTCTCGTTTTTAAGTTCGCACTCAGTGCTTTTAAAAAATTACACCTTTTGATCGCTAACGAAGATATTTGAAAGGAATCAACAATTTGTTCTGCGCTCAAACTTTTCCAAAACAATAGATAATCAATTGCAGGAAATCCAGAATAGGAAGCACTATTTGTTGCAGGTATTGTTGTGCTGCCTTGAATGATTTTATTTTTCACAAGTGCTGTATCTGTTGGAAATACATTCACCATTTTCGTCCCTAAATTAATATTACTAGCTGTAGCCGGACCAAATTCAAAACTAGCAACATACTCCCATGCAACATAGCTCACATAAAATTTCGTTCTAAGTTCCATCAAATTTTCTGTAGAAGGAGAACCTGTAAAAACGTTTACCTGTGCATCAAATGCATTTATAGCATCGTTTAATGCTTGATATCTTGGCACAATAATGTTGTTACCAAGGTTCGAAACCAATGGCTTACGATCTGCCGTTACCAAAGTAGATTTTTCATCTTTCGATGGCTTGCATGAAATAAGAATTATAGCACTTATAAGCATGCATAAAAATAAACGCATAAAATTTCTCATTTTGTTGAATATTTAATTTATAATGATTGTAAGAATTTAAGGATTGCTGCACGGTCTAGTGCATTCATATTAAGAAATGCATTTTTAGAAAATTCACCTTCCCCGCCATGCCAAATGATTGCTTCAGATATGCTGCGTGCTCTACCATCATGCAATAGGAAACTGCCCCCATTATTTACAGTATTAATCAAACCTAAACCCCACAAAGGAGGTGTTCGCCACTCGTTACCTGTTGCAAGAAAATCAGGCCTTCCATCTGCTAAACCACTGCCCATATCATGTAATAACAAATCCGTATAAGGTCGAATCTTTTGATTGCTTAAAGCAGGCACATCATGTGCACCTGTTTCAAAATAAGGTGTGTGGCAACTTGCACATTTTGCTTGACGAAATAATTCTTTCCCTCGTAATACATCTTGGTCGTTCCAGTTTCTTCTTGCAGGTACTGCGAGTGTTTGACAATAAAATACCAATTGATCAAAATCATTTACTTGTACTTCTGGATCTCCACCTGTTGGCCAAGTTCCATAATCGGTAATTTGTTGCCCTGTTAAATTTTGATTGGGAAACAAGGTTGTTGTAAGGCCCATATCCCCGATAGATGCCCCAGCTACTTGTTGCAAAATGGTTGGTTGATTTGACTTCCAACCAAAACGTCCTAAATCAACTGTATTTGTTTTATAATTCCACACATAATTTGGTTTACCAGAAATGCCATCCCCATTTATATCCGAAGGATCTGCGTTCGCAAGGATGTCTGCAACAGAAATTGCTTCAAGCAAACCTAGACCTGGTAATTGTTGTGCCAAGCGTGGGCTCGTCATTATACCTGCACTCAATTCTCCATAACCTAAGTCTACAAATGTATATATGGGATCTCTTAATTCGTAGCTTATTCCATCTGCATATTTACCAGAAATAATGCTATAGGTTACATTCACCGTACCTTCAGGAATAGCAGTCATATCTGCACCTGCATAAATTGCATGATTGCTTAATTGATCGCCATATTGTGGATCGCCTAGTGGGCCGCCGTGTTCATTTTCACCAGGAATACTTAAGCGAAACAACAAACCATTTAAATCATCTCCTGGGTTCATTGGTGGCAAACCTCTTCCATCTAATTTATGACAGCCCGAACACGATCTAGAATTAAAAAAAGGGCCGATGCCATCTATTGCTGTAGTAGTAGCAGGTGCTACAACCCAATTGGTTTTAAAAACAGAATTACCTAATGAGAATTTATTTTTTTGGTATTGCGTCAAATTCTGGGCAGGGAAACCAAATGCATTCATCGTTGCATCAAAAATGGTTGTCGTTCCACCTGCATATTCTTCATCTACTTCCGCTTTATTACTAACAACGGTATTGGGCACTGGTGCATCTGGATTGTGTCTACAAAATTGCATCGTTGTTATCGTCACAAATAAAATAATGGAGAGTATGAATCCAGACTTTTTTAACATAATTGTATTCAATGAGAAGATTTATAATTTCATTGTTTAATAAGTTTGCCGTTATCTCACAAAACTGCGAAATAACGGCAAACTTACTATTAAATATTGTAGTAATATTGAATCTATCATCAACACGTATTACAATACTAAATTAATTTATAATCATACCTAATTTTGCCCCAGCAGCCTTATATTCAGCAGCTTCATCATGTAAAGCATTTATCGCATTCTGAACACGAATTCTACCTGCTGCATTCGTACTTACAATTTCATTGTCAAATGGTGGATGAATTGCGTTCACAGCTATATCCGCATCATAAATTTTAGATAATACAAGATCATTTAAATTTTTATCCGTAGCCTTCACCAAATCAGATAAACTTGCTCCTTCTACAACAGAGCCATCAATACGAACATACGTTCCAATGTACACATTACGAATACCTTTTTGACCAAGAATAATATCGTTGTGTGTTTGATCACTAAAGCAAGATTGTTCATTTTCTTGTCTACCTGCATCGTCCTCTGCGTCTAAGGCAACTTGCATACGTTCAACAGAAAGTTCACCATCCGTATAACGATACACACCTGTTAAAAAATTAGAAATTGCTTGATTCGGATTTGCAACAAACGATGCTCTGTAATTTTGCGCATTGGGTTTCCAATCGTTTTTTAAAGTATTTAAATTGTCGATTAATAAATCAATACACGCTAATAAGTAAGCAGCTCTTCTATCTTGATTGGATGCCGTACCACTGCCTCCAACGATGTAATCCGTATACGGTCTATCGCCAGGACCATCAACCGAAAGATCTTGTCCCCACAATAAAAATTCAATTGCATGATAGCCACAACTTACACTTTCTTCACCTGCAGTTTGATTGTTGGCTTCGATGATATCTTTATTAATCGTTGGAAATGCCGTTGCATCATTTATAATTCCTGTATTTGCATTGGTTACGATGTAATCGATATACGATTCGTCTAAGGGCCAAGAATTTAATAATCCTTCCAAACCTCTTGCATCATCAATAGGACCGTTGTAAAAACGAAATGCTTCACTTTGAATGTATGGAGTTCGTGCTGCTAAATAGGCAGCGCGTGTATTTTCTAAACCACCTTGAGAGGGATTTGCAACAAAACTCTCTGCTGCTGTTTTTAGTTTATTAGCCGCTATCCATGAATCTTCGTAGGTAGCAAAAACCACATTTGAATAATTTTCAGCAACAAATGCTTGTGGGTTTGGTACAATGGCTGTATCGTTATTTCTGTCCTTACAAGAAATTTGAGTTAGTAAGGCTGCTGTAACAGCTAAAAGGTATATTTTTTTCATTGGGAAGAATTGAATTTTCATTTCCCAAAACTAAGTATATTTATTTAGACTTATTATAAATAGATACAATTATTTTAAAAATAAATCACAAACAACTAATTATCAATTATTTAATACTAATTATTTTTTATGCGATATTCCTTCGGCAATCATTCCACTTACAATCAATTGCAAGGCATGATACAACATCAACGGTAAAAGTACTAGTCCCAACATCAATGGATCGGGAAATAAAGCCTTCCCCATTACAGCTCCTTGAACGAGGGATTTTTTGGAACCACAAAACAATACAGCAATCCGATCTTCTCGATTTAATTTCAACGCAATGGAAAGTACATACATAATTCCGAACATGCTTAAAAACAATACCAGCATCGCAACAGAAATTAAAAGGATCTCTGCTATTGAAAATCCGACAAACATATCCCCAGCTACGGATTCACAAAAAGAAGTAAACACAATTAACAATATGATCGTTTGATCAAATAAGCGTAGTGCATTTTTATAGCGTTCGGTGAAGCGACCCAACCAGTGATGCAACAACAATCCTGCGATGACAGGCATCAATACTTGAAAGCACAACTTGATAATGACTGCTGTAGTATCCATATCGGCATGCATGTCGTCCATAAATAATGCCATCCAAAGCGGTGTTATAAACACGCCCAATATACTTGATATGCTAGCATTGAAAATGGCAGCTGTCATGTTCCCTCCTGCAATGGAAACCATTACGACAGAAGATGAAACGGTAGACGGCAAGGCAGCTACATAAAAAACGCCCAGCCAGATTAAATCATCTCCCATGTTCCCAAAAAAAGTATGAACCAGAATAATTACCAGCGGAAATAAAAGGAAGGTGCTGGATTGTATCAAGAGATGTAAGCGCCAATTGAATAATCCCGCCTTTAATTTCTCTGGACTTAATTTCAATCCATAAAAAAAGAAAATCACAGACACTCCATATTGAGCAATCTCAGAAAGCGGAAGCACACTATCGGCACTTCCCCAAGAAGGAAAATAAAAAGCCAACACAACAACAGCCACCAAACCAAAAAAGAAACCGTTAAGGCCAAACTTTGCAAGTATGTTCGTTGGTTTTGTCATGAATGGAATTGGTTGTTGATTTATTTAGAGTTTTTCTTTCATCTGATATCATGGTCTGTATTCACCATAGTCGTCAAACCAAGAAAATTGTAGATACCAATAACAGGTGGTTGGTAGTTTACGCAAAAGAACAATTTCGCATTATCTATAATACTGCTGCGTAAACGTACCGAACGGCATGTTTTGGTTCTACTGAAAATAAGCCGTAAGGTTCGGTACGTTTAAGTGTTTGTTCTTTATGTTTAACCTCTACTAATTATTACACTTAAATTACCAACCACTAGAGTATGAAATGCAAATCACTCAAGTTGACGGTTATTCTGTTACTCAAAGACAAGAGTGTAGTGACACACAGAAAACGGATTAGGAAATACTAAATACCAACTTCTTCAACATTCTTCCACCTTTCATTCCGCCATATTGCTTGGGCTTCTTTGGAATGAAAAGTCCACGCTACCAATCGACTTGATTTATTACCTTGCCCCATCGGGATTGTGCGCACATCAAAGGGTGCTAACAATTCTAGCTGGGCATAAAACTTCTCCAGATTTGCTTGTTTTGAAACCAAGGTTGAAAACCATAAAACTGAAGTAGAAAACTTTTTGCTTTCTCGAATCATATTGCGAATGAAATTCAATTCGCCACCATCGCACCACAACTCATTTTTTTGTCCTCCGAAATTCAATTCTGTTTTTGTAACTTTTTCACTTTTGAGATTGCTTAATTTACGCAAGGTTCCTTCGGCTGCAGCTTCAGCAGATACATGAAACGGCGGATTACAAATCGTAAGGTCAAACTTCTCTCCTTCAGCTATCACACCAAAGAATATATCTTCGGGATGCTTCTGTAAACGTAATGTTACATGATCTTTGAGAACGTCATTTGCTTCTACAATATGTTTTGCTGAAGCAATTGAAATTGGGTCGATATCCGAACCCACAAAACTCCAACCATATTCTTTAACGCCTATAATAGGATACACACAATTGGCACCTACTCCAATATCCAAGCATCGAACATGAGCACCTTTGGGTATGGTCTGTTTAAAACTCGTGCCCAATAATTCTGCTATATGGTGTATGTAATCTGCCCTACCTGGTATTGGCGGACATAAATATCCTTCGGGGATACTCCACTCTGTGATGTCGTAGTAGTGTTTCAACAAAGCATTATTCAAACAGGTAACAGCAGCGGGATTAAAAAAATCAATCGATTCATCCCCATAAATATTCGTTGTTACATATTGCGCCAATTCGGGTAAGGAAGAAATCAATACAGGAAAATCATAGCGCTCCCGATGTTTATTATTGGGGTGCATTTGATGTTTCACTGTGGGATGCTCTTTTTTCTTATTTTTATTATTCTTCTTATCGGACATGGCACTATACTTAATGTTCGCGTTTCAATCATAATTTATCAAACAACGCTTTGGAACAATAAAGATACTAAAAATAAGCTACTCTGAACAAGGGCTCTATACTACAAAGTATTTCGTTCGTTAAAAGACCTATTTAATTTCAGTTTTCCAATAAAGAACACAGAAAATGTGGTTACAATAACATGCACAGATGTTTTTAATCGTTTTTTTACGAATCAAATCCCATAAAAAAGAACCGCTCTTCTTATTTCTAAAAAGAGCGGTCCAGACAATTAAACAATTAAAAAATAACTAAATAGTTTTCACTAATTCGCGCCACGCGTTTAATTCTGGTTTACCTGGCTTACGGAAACCAAAAAACTGAACAACCATTTCGCGGTCTTTGTTAAAGCATTCGATCGAAGTAACATCCCCATCGTTGGTTGGTTTTCGTACTACCCACGTATCAGTAATTTCATCCATATTTAAATGCATGTTAAAATCAGGATCTAAGACATTCAACCAGTTGTCCATTACTTTAACAGAATTTATTACGTCTTGGTGTATTTGAATATTGCCTTTACTTCCAGCAAATATCATAATCTGCATTTTATCATTCAGTGCAGATTCTAACAAACCAACCAGTTTTGATTTATCCGATTTGCGTGTAAATGTTTTATCCGCAATTTCGAGTGCACGTAAGCGGTTCAATTTGAATTTGCGTAACATAATAAAAAAATCATGTGTATCTTCAAGGCCCGCCCAAGCTGCAATGAAAGCAGCTTCATCAATATGTTCTTCAAACGTTGGAGCAATATCGGGCGTAATTTCAAGTTCAGTAGATTGATCTGCTGCACGGTAATTATCAACAAGTGTTTGATACGCTTCGAGGTTACCACCATCTTCCAAAACATATATCTTTGTAACAGCAACACCTGCTGCATCAAAGAATTGAATATTTTTCATCGTACCACGAGGTGATTTAACTTCAGCAGCAAATGCGAATTTCCAGAAGTTAAAGAATGCACGTGCTTCAATCGTACCAATCAATGTGCCTACTTTATGTGCTTTGCCTTGAACATCAATCTTGTCAAAAGTTCCTTTGTGTTCTAATACACAACCATCATTTCGAGTAAGTGACATTACACGACCTAAGCTTGGTAATTCTTTATACAATTCAGAGAAATCACCTTCTAATTTAATTACTCCTGAGCCAACTTCTGTAGCTAACAATTCTGCTTCACTAACACCAAGTACTTTTGCGGCATCACGAATACGTTTCTTTGGAAATTCAACTTTAAATTGATTCCAGCGTTCTGCTAACGCGATTTGATTTGTTGTTGTTATCATTATATTTAGGATTAATTGTTTGATTCATTTTAAATGAACTTGAATCTGGTATAATTAATAATTGACCAGAAACAGGATCGTTTATAAGATGTATATCTAAGCCATATACACGCTTTATACGTTCCTTTGTGAAAACTTCTTCTGCTTTACCATAAGCCTCCACAAAGCCCTTATTTAATAACAATACCTTATCGGCATATTGGGATATTAAATTCAAATCGTGCAATACCGCAATTACACAGTAACCAGCTTTAGCCATACGAGTTGCGGTTTGCAAAACAACTTGTTGATGATATAAATCTAAACTTGAAACGGGTTCGTCAAGGAAAAGATATTTAACAATGCCATCTTCATTTTTATCAATTTTCCAGATCTGTGCTAATACACGTGCCAATTGAACACGTTGTTGCTCCCCTCCAGACAATGTTGAATACACCCGTTTTGCTAAGCCTACAATATCCATTGCATTCAACACTTCGTTCACAATCATCGTGTCTTCTGGATTGGGATGTTCTTTAAAATATGGATACCGTCCCATCATTACAATTTCTTCTACTTGAAAAGGTAAACCTGTTGCAAAGGATTGAGAAAGCACCGCGCGAATTTTAGAAAGTTCTTTAACATCTTGATAGTATAAATCAGACCCATTCAAGCAAACACAACCCGTATCAAGATTTGTTTTTTCAGAGAGTGCTCTCAACAAAGTCGATTTACCCGCTCCATTCGGACCAGCAATAACGAGTAACTCACCTGCATGAGCATGCAGAGATATACCATTCAACAATGTTTTAGTACCTACAGATAGTGTTATATGAATTGCATCTACCATTATATAAACTGACTTTCTTTTTTATGTTTTAACAAAATCCAAGCAAATACAGGAGTACCAATCAATGCAGTAATCACTCCGATCGGCAACTCGGCAGGTGCTACAAGTATACGAGCTAATAAATCTGAGCCTGTTAAAAGTAAGGCACCCGCTAAAGAAGAACCTATCAGAATATACCGTTGATTAAATCCGCCCAACATGCGCAATACATGTGGCACAACCAAACCTACAAACCCAATCATACCAGCAACAGCAACAGCAGAACCTACAGCCATAGTAGATAAAATGATAATTTGTATTTTCAATCGATCTACCGATACGCCTAAATAAATAGCTTCTTTTTCGCCCAGAGAAATGGTATTTAACGCTTTTGACAATCGTGGCAACAACACAATCGGTATTAAAATAAAAGGAAGTATGGTGATTACAGTATTCCAACTGGCACCACCCAAACTGCCTAAAGACCAAAATGTAATATTTCGCAACTCTGCATCTGTAGCATAATACGTAACCAAACCTATAAAAGAACCGCACAAGGCGTTAATCGCAATTCCTCCCAACAACATTGTTGTAACATTTGTCTTTCCATTTGTTCTAGAGACTTTAAATACAAGAAAAGATGTTAAACAGGAACCTAAAAATGTTACGACATTTAAGGTATAATAACCTACCATACCTTCAATCAAATAATAATACGGAGTAGCTGAAAGGGTAGATAAAAAAACAATGGTAAGGACTGCACTTAAAGATGCGCCTGCAGAAATGCCGATTAAACCTGGATCTGCTAATGGATTTCTGAATAAGCCCTGCAAGGCAGCACCAGACAAAGCCAATCCTGCACCGATTAACAAACCAAGCAATACACGTGGTAAACGAATGATCCAAAAAACATTATATTGGCCTTCATCAAATGCTACAAGGTTATAAATACCAATCTTATGTAACACAATAGATATAACTTGCGAAGGAGAAATATACAATGCACCATTCCCTGCTGATAGCAACATGAAAGCTACTAACAGGAACGCAAGTGCAATAAGAATAATACGCTGTTTAGATGTAATTACCATAATGAGATTATTGCAATTTTGAAGAAAGTTCGATCATTGCTTTTCCTAAGCGCGGACCAAATCCAGTTAATAATTGTCCATCCATGCTAATTACTTTTTTATTTTTACCAGCAGTTGTTTGTGCAATTCCTTGAACTTTTAACAATCCATCGACGCCACCAATACTTTCCAAACCGCTATCGAATAATAAAATCACATCTGGATTTGCAGCAATCAAAGCTTCGGATGTTAAAGGCTTAAAATCTGCAAATGAAGTAACTGCATTTTGTCCGCCAGAAAGTTCAATCACCTTTTCAACAGAAGTACCTGTTCCAGAAACCATCATACTACCTGCGCCACGTGCATATATAAATAATACTTTCTTTTTAACTTTAGGTTTTTTTACCAGCGCAATATCTTTATCAAGTTGTGCAATCAATTCGGATGCTTTTGCAGATTGTTTAAAATACACGCCTGCTTCACTAATTAATTTCTTCGTTCCTTCAACAGAAAGTTCTTGTTTAAATAAATAGGTTTTAATGTTTGATGCCGTTAATTGTTCTATTAAAGTTGATTTCAAATCATTTTGCATACCTACAACTAAGTTTGGAGATAGCGCTATAATACCTTCTGAAGAAACAGAACGATTGTGGCCAATTTTAACTACTTTTTCTAAGGATGCTGGGTATGAACTCGTAACATCAACACCAACCAAAGAGCTTTCCAAACCTAAGGCACAGATAATTTCACTCATAGTACCATTGACAGAAACAATTTTCATTTCTGATGATGAATCCGATTTCATCCATGTAGCACTTAGGGTAAGCAAACTGAATGTGATGGGAATAATCAATACATACGCAATGGATGCAATAATTTTTTTAATTGAGGTATAAGGCATATCGATCAAATAGGTTAAGTTTAAAATCAGCTTGTTTAAGTAGTATTTGAATTTCTAATATTTCTTTCTTAGTAAAAGAATAAAACAAGGCATTCCATTCCGTTCGAATATGTATTCTTTTCTCAAATGGAAAGTCCTTGAAAAATGCTTTAGGATTAAGATTGAAAACATTTTTACTAAATTTATTGAAATATTTTTTACACATAGATTGTGTTATATTTTTATAACAGAATACAACTTTTTCTGCACACGAATCACAGGTATATATTTTACCATTTGGAGATTCACACAATATATTAATGGAACAAAATTCACTCATCTAATTTAAAGACTTTCGTTAAATACTAATTTATTCCCAAATGGATCTGTTACCTCCATCGTTAAAGCATTCCAGAGAGTATGTTCTATTGTTGGTTTATAAAACAAATAATTTTTATCTACTAATTCTGCATGAAATTCTTTTAAAAAAGAAAATTCAATAAATACCTTAGCACCAGGACTGCAATCTCCATGATGTTCTGTTAAATGTATTTTAACAGAATCACTCGATATCTGAATATATCTAGGCATTCCGGGAGCATCTACATGCTCCCAGTCTATATTAAATTCCAACCAATTTATATAGAAGTCGAATGCCTTCTGATAATCAAAGATGCGTATTACTGGAATCGCAAAATGTTTCACGTTTTAAAGAAATAGTCTATTTAACAATTAATTTTTGTTGATAGAGCTTACCCTCCGACTCTAGAATTACTACATAAATTCCTTGAACAAGATTTAAATTAGTCAGTTGCATCGTTGAGTTATTAATTGCAGCAGCATAAACTTCATTGCCTATCAAATCCATAATTTTAAGACTACCTGTATCTACATCTGAATCGATCGTTAATTCAGCAGATGAAGAAGAAATTGGATTTGGATACATTGAAATAACTTTTGATGAAGTTGTTAAAACAGATGTAGGTATTTCAGGCAAGGCGACATTTTCAGTGAATGCATATCTGAAGGTCAAATATTTGCCTACACCCGTATAGGCTGGACCTGTTGTGGGTACATCCGAAGGAGCCCCTTGATAATAATTTAATATTTGCAGTTTTACATATTTACTATCCTGTACTTTCAAAAGAATTATTTTATCAGCAATTGGTAAAACAGTATGCGGACCGCTAAAATCTGAACCAGGGTAATAAGTATACCAGCTACCAGAACCACTAATACTATTCAATGTATAACCAGTGGTAGGTGCTTCAATTATAGATTCAAATGTAGATGGTGTAAGGTATTGAGCTGCAACAGTGCCTGGACCTTTCGTACCTCCATTAAACAATACTGTTGTTCCACTGAAAGCAATATCCCATTTTAAAGAATTTGAATCTGCTGCCGCAACCTCTTCCCCAGTAGCAAAACTAAAGAAGGTATACTTACCTGTGCCTTTATCTGATCCTAAATCTGAAACAGTATATGTATCATTGAATGCATCTGTAACATCAGACAATATATATTTAAATGTATAATATTTAGCAACACCATCATATGCGGGACCAGTAGTAGGTACTTCTGATGGAGCACCTTGATAGTAATTCAATATTTGAAGTTTTACATAGCTTCCATTCTCCAATTTTACAAGAATGATCTTATCCGAAATAGGGATAATTGTATGCGGTCCACTATTTCCTACTCCTGGATTGTAATCATACCAACTGCCATTACCACTAAGACTATTCAATGTATAATCCGAAGTAGGTGCCTCTGAAATAGCCTCAAATGTAGAAGGTGTAATGTATTGAGCCGCAACGGTGCTTGGCCCCTTCGTACCACCATTAAACAAAATTGTTGTACCGCTGAAGGCAATATCCCATTTGTTAGAATTTGAATCTGCTGCAGCAACTTCTTCGCCTGTAGAAAAACTAAAGAAGGTAAATAATTTTGTTCCTTTATTTGCAGCTAAGTCTGATATGGTTGTGGTCGTGCTGAATGTTTGTCCGTAAGATGCATATATAGACAATACGAACACGAATAATGTATGTAGTTGTTTTTTCATGATTTGAATTATAGAAAATTTGATAGATTGATTGATAGATAAATTAAAATTGTCTTGTACCGTTACTTTGATACACATATCTAAATGTATAATATCTAGAAACATCTGTATTAACAGGTGCTGCAGGAGCATTTTGATAATAATTCAATATTTCCATTTTAGCATAGGTATTATCATTTGTACGTATTACAATAGCCCTACCAGGAATAGCCGAAATAACGTGTGTTGTTGAATTGTAATTATACCAACCGTTTGCAGAACCTGTTGAAATGGCATAAGCAGATGTAGCATCTTGGATATAACCAGTTGAAGGAGCTGTTGTTAAATTTTCAAAAAGTCCCGTATACAACTGAACTCCTACGGTACCAGGACCGCTTGAACCGCTATTGGTAATAATGGTTGTTGCATTGAATGCGATATCCCATTTTGTAGTTGCAGAATCTGTAAAGGGTACAACAACATTGTTTTTCAAACTGAAGAAGGTAAAATGTCCATTACCACCCGTTTCAGGATTCGCTGCTAAGTTACGCACAACAAGTGCTGTACTTGTGCTTGCTGGGACTGGAGCATCTTCCTTTTTATCTTTACAGGAATAAGAAAGAATTGCAACACATGCAATTAAAATGTTCGTATATATTTTTGTAGACATAATTATTTTTTATTTATTTTTAATTGAAGGGACGTATAATACAATCGCCCTGGAATAGAAGAAATGTATTGAGGGTTTTTATAATTAAAGACATTATCCATACCTACTTGTAAGGTAAACCAGGATGTAATTGTTTTTCCAACAGACATATTTGCCAACCAATATCCCTTTACGTATTCATTATCTACATCTAAAATCAAGTTGCCATTCATATCACCAAATCCATATCGACCTCTATAAATGGCACGTATAGAAGCACTCCAACCCGTATTTTTATTTAAATAAAATAATTTAAAATTCGCCATGTGCTTGGATCTATTAAATAACCCGCCATATTCTTTTTCTGAAATAATAGAAGTAACATAGGTAATAGGATCACGCGCATAATATTGCCCTTCTGCAATATCTTTAACAACTTCTTTATTTTTTGCTATCAAATATTGATAGCCTGCACTTATAGAAAAATGCTTATGAAACTGATATGCTAAATTTGTTTCAACACCTTGCGTAAATACTTTGGAAACATTATAATAAGTATACACCGATTGCCCGTTGGTTTTCATTGCAATGGCAGATGTTTCAATCATATCATTTATATCATTTCTGAAAACATTCAATTGCCAATTCATTTTTTTAGAGAAGTCAACATTCCAACCCACGTTTATAGCTACAGAACGCTCTGCAGTGATAGGTTTTAAAGTAGTTGGATCAATGAATGTTTGAGCAATCAAACCTTGTTGTTCCAACTGGGTGTATTGTGCCAAGACCTCCTCCGACCCAAATACACTATAACCTGCAACAGGATTTGTGAAATTGAGATATAGCTGGCGAAAGTCTGGGGCTTTAAAACCTTTTCCGACTGAAGCGCGGAATGTAATTTTTTTCGTAGCATTGTATTTAATAGATAACTTCGGACTCAATTGTTTTCCATACACACTGTGCACATCGTACCTAAATCCTGCAATAATATTAATCTTCGATAGTGGTTTCCAATCGTGTTGTACATAATAAAATGTACTATTGAATCTTTTTTTATCGGTATAACGCGTTGCACTTACAGATTCGAAGGTTACACCCGCGCCAAGTATGGTTTCATTTTTTTTATTCCAAGTTTTAGATCCAATCAACTCCGGTCGATTAAACGTTTGATTGAAATAACTATCATCGTACAAACTACCATCCGCAATATTTGTCATAACAGCACTCGTATGATAAAAGGTGGAATACATTTTTAATAAAAGGCGTGTATTTGAATTAAGTGAATAAGAAATTTGAGGTAATAGATTCCAATCATATTGATTCCCTACTTGATTGATCTTATAATCAATCCCATTTTCTGAAAAAGAAATATTTGAATTCTGATCTTCGAAAAAACCACGTGCAAATAGCGATGCCTTCAGCCTTGGGTTAAAACGATACGCTACTTTTTGTTGCAGTGTATAATTGTGATATGCAGGGACTGTTTTATCTTCCGTATCTGGAACTAAATCATAACCTGAAGTTGAATATCTATTGGCAAATGCAGAGTAACTAAACTTCTTTGTGCGAAAAAAACCATCCAATGAAACATCACTCGTATTATTTGTACCGTAGCGTGTACGAAGTCCAACACCGGCTTTTTCTGTTGGCTCTTGTGTAATTATGTTGATGACACCTGCTAAAGCTTCGCTTCCATATAAACTAGAAGAAGGGCCTTTAACAATTTCAATTTGTTTGATATTACCAACAGTCATTCTAGATAAATCAAAAGTTCCAGCTGTTCTGCCTATTAATGGAGCACCATCAATCATAATCATGGTATACTCTGGATTGAAACCTTGCAATTGAATTCCCGTTCCGTGATCGTTAATAATAGCCAAACCCGTTTGCTCTTGTAATACTTCACTTAGGCGCATAGAACCCATTTGCTTTATTTGGCTTTCTGTAATAATCGTAACCGGTATGGGAGAATCTTGAATACTTTTTTCTGTTTGCGTTCCTGTAACAACAATTTCAGGTTGATCTGATTTGGCTTGCGTATGTAAAACTATTTCATGAACTTGATCTGAATGCACATCCACCAATTGCTCTACTGTTTCAAACCCTAGTTGAGCAAAGACCACCGTATATTTTCCAGGCTTAACAGCATGTATGCAGAATATGCCTTTTGAATCGCAATTAGTTCCCATTGATGTTCCCTTCAAATAAACCAAAGCAAACTCGACAGGTTGTGAACTATCCGAAACAATTTTACCTTTAATGATTCCGTTTTGAGCAAATGCTGAAATGGAACTAAATAAGGCAATGATTAAAATGATATGTATAAATAGCTTTTTGATAATCTTATTATTTAGATTGATTCTAAACAATACAAAAGTAGATTCTTAAATTGAAGGCTGCAATACTTAAAAAAGTGGGTTTTTGTATACCAAAAAAACAGTAGTACACTACCCTAATTAACTGAATAATTAAGAACGAGAAACAATTTTATTATCTAAAGCCCAAATTATCAAATCTGTAGACTTTTTAACACCTGCTTTTTTCATAATATTTCTACGGTGCGTAGCGATCGTCTTTTCACTAATAAATAAAATATCTGCTATTTGTTCGTTTGACCTTCCTTTACAGATGTAGCGTAAAACTTCTAATTCCCTGTCGGAAAAGCTAAAATCTGAAGTGGCATTATTTAAAAGTCCTTTTAATAAAAGTTGCGTAATATCCCCCACAAAATATTCTTTGTTATTATGTACTTGCTGTATAGCATATAACAACTCTTCTTTTAAAACATTTTTTCTTAAAAACCCTGTTACTCCAGCCCGAACAGCCATAACTAAGGGTAATTCACAGTCACAGTCTGAAATAATTAGAAATTTTAACCTTGGATGTTTGAGCTTTAAATCTTGAATAAGATCACGAACGGGTTCTTTACATAAATTCAATTCAAAAATAAGCACATTTGGATTAGAAGAATCAATATTATTATGCAAATGAACCAAATCGCTCGATTCTCCAACAATTTGAATGTGCTCCGCCCCCGCTAATGTTCCTTTAACACCCTCTCTAATAAGATAATGCTCGTCTGCTATAAATACTTTTATATTATCCATACTACATTCATACTATTTAGAATTAGTCTAAATGGCAAATGTAGCATATATTAAGCAAAAATCCTTGCACTATTTAGAACTAGACTAAATAATACAAGGATTAATATTACATGGAAAAACCATGTTTATTAACAAGAAGAGACTCTGTTTTCGGCTGCAGGATTTGTAAGCACGCCACAAATTTCTGGAACTGGAATTGATGCTTCTTCCGAGTATCCATAGGTTAATAATCGAACCCGATTAATACAAACCCGAATAAATTCAGGAACAAATAAATCGAATTGTTCGTAGCGATCTTTTAATTCGGGATGTTGTTTTTGATACCCATCTATAACTTCGGCAACATTTTTCCAAAATACTTTTTCGTCTAAGCCCACATAACTATGGAACACATTTGATAAATACCTAAATACTCCATCAAACACACCCGATAAAATAAATAGTGTAGCATATTCATCATCAATATCTCGTAAAATATGTTGGGCTTCTTTTGGAGCTTCTTTTTTCCCATCTTGTGTCAGAACAATTTCTTCTACAAAATCTTTAATGATAATGCGAACGGGAACATAATCCTGAATTACCAAAATTGTATTCTCACCATGGGGACTGAAGAAAAATTTATGCTGATAGAAAATATGAAGTATCGGCGTTAAGTATGCGTTCAAATAGCTCTTCAACCAATGTTCAGCAGTTAAGCCCGACTTACGTATCATTTCGGCTGTAAACGATTTTCCGTTTTCATCCACATACAGCAACGATGCCATGGTCATGATGCGTTCGCCTTCATTCAAATAGTTTGAAGCACTCTCTCTCCAAATTGCACCCAATAATTCTTTGTAATGATACGGACCATTTTCAACTTGTTCGTAATGTTTATGCTTATAGCCAATTGTTGCTACTTCACCTAGCAATGTAAATCCAAGTCGTTTCAGAAAAGGATCTGTCATTAACTTACTTTTTACCCAGGTTGTTATAAAAGGTGCAATTGAAAGTTTCGCCGGGGATAATCCGCGGTATACAGATGTATTTAAAATTGAGATTGCCGTTTTAACATACATTTTTTCTGGTTTGTCAATATTGAAAAATGTTCGAATTGACTGTTGCGGCGCATAGCTATCATTCCCTTTTCCAAGCGGTATGATGTATTGATTGGCAATATCGCCTGCAAATAAAAATGTCAATTTATGTTTCCATTGCCATTCGTGCACAGGTAAAAATAAATAATCATTCGGATCCACTTCATGCGAAAAAAGTACGGCATTAAACGCATCCTGCAGATCAATGCCCAATTCCTCTTGCATCAAACGTGGGTAATCGTACTCACAAGTATGTGCATATAATGCCTTGTTTTTGTGAACACCCAACCAAAATAAGCTTGTCATCTTACTCGCTTCGGGTACAAAATCTAAATAATCTTCATAGCTAAAACCAATACGTCCCTTATTAACTGTAGCCCAGGGATGTCCATCCATTTGGTGTTCAATAACCGTGTACGTAGCATCAATTAAAAGATGTGCATCAATCCTGCCTTGTGCTAAAATAAATGCATCGGCGTATAAGGTATTATATGTTTCTTCAATAAATTTTGATAGTGTTAATGGTTTTACACCAAGTGTTTCCTTCATATCTAAAAAGAATTGAATAACATCTACCTTAGATTCCGGCTTATCATTTACATATTTAACAACCGAACTGGGATCAAGATGCCAATAATCCATCGCGCGGTACTCTCCAGAAAATGTATAATAAACAGTAGGGCTATCTGTCGCCAATTGAAAATTTACACGTGCTGTTTCTGTTTTAGTTCGTACAGGTTGGATCAAACATTCATGTAAAAATTCGGAAAATACTTTTGTAATATGTTTGCGGTTGACCCGATTCCAGACATCTTTTTTAAGGTGTTTAATACCTGTCTGAATATCATGACCAATTAAATTATCGGAATGATTCATATCTATGATGTTTGCGTTTAAATGAGATACTTGTGATTATAATTATTGAAAGAAAGAATAAAGATATAAGGAATGCAATATCAAACTGAACAGCTAAGCCAAGTACTGCAATTTGACTACCTGTATACAATGGCGCTATGAGATAAGCAGTATTCTGAATTGCGTGAATTAAGCCATACCATACAGCAACATGTCCGCTACTTACTGATTCAAAAAATAACAAATCGAGATACACACATAAATAGAACAACAAAAATCCATACACAATCCGAATAAGGCATGTAAGTATAAATAGCATTTCAAATTGTTGCGCATATACACTGGCTGCGAAACAAAAGGCAATAATCATCATGGTTGCATTTGAGGGCAAACGGCTTTCTTTTTTAAAAATAAAATAGAAAAGAATAACAGAGAAACTAGGCAGTATAAATAAACAGCCTGCTTCTAAAATAGTATATCGGTAGTTTATTTGATTCAAAATAAAATCAGTATAAAAAGGTCGAAGTGTTGTTGATACGAAATAGATAAAAAACGTAAGGATGGCAATCCGAATAAATGTATAAGCAGATATAGAATATTCTTTGCGATCAATATTTTCAGTAGCTGCAAGCACAGTATTCGGAACTAAAAAATAATAGCTGATAACCATCTGTAAAAAATCAAATGCAGCTATTATAAAAAATATATGTTGAATATTAAATTGTTGGATCCAGAGACTACTTATTAAGGCAGAACAGATCATGCCTACATTTAAAATAATCCCCAGTATACTAATCTCTTTATATCTTGAACAGCTGTGCTGAATAAGATGCGGATAAATAAGTAGGTAGCTTGCTTTAAAAAAAACCATCAGTAACGATAACACTAAAAATAATGTATAGCTGTTACAATATGCAGAGGCAATGCATATAATACCTGCCATACCTTGCGTACATACAAGTATGTTTCTTAAAGAATATCGTTTACTGACAATTGCCCAAATAGGATATGCACCCATAAATACAATTCTACAGGCTGCAATATACCAACCCACAGTATTGGAATCCTGTATATCAAACACCTGTTTGAAATACATAGGATAGTATGGTGCAAGTAATGATTCTGCAAAAATTGCGAGAAACGAAATGATAAATAAGATAGAACGATTCATTCATAATTCGTTACATTCTTACACGTAATTGGTCGAAAAGACACAAACACGGAGCAAAAACGGTTCATTACTTCTTTTTTAATAACATGCATGTGGTTTGCAAAAAAGGCACAACGATGGTCACTTGAAATAATAATTAATAATAGGAGACGGTTCATCAATTAGTTTTTATTAACAAAGAGTTCTGCAATTTCATTGACCAATGGAGTTGCTGTGAAATTCTGAAATGCAATACGTTTTTCAACTTTATAGTATTCGTACCCTAAGATTGTATTAATAATACTGGCGTTTCGATAAGCGCCCATACCCAAATCTGGCGTCACAAAACCATGTGTATACAATTCTCCATTCTGAATAAAAATGGTATTATTACCCTTATCAATCGAGTAATTACGGGCTGTAAGATATTTACCGCTTTCGGTAACATTGATCAGCGACCGAATTGCATCCAAACATTTCGGTATGCTGTAACTATATCCTGTTGCTAATATTACGGCATCGGTTACGTTGGTAAAACCACGCTCCTGCTGAGTGTGATAAAAGTGCAAACGAATACGCTTATCAGGAGTTTCTTCCATGGAAAGCAATTCAGAGCAAGGAGATAAGGTTACAGGTAAGTTTTCTTCGTCTACACTTTGCTGATAGAGCGTATCATAAATACTATTTATCAGATCGTAATTAATTCCTTTGTACAAGGAATTTTGCCCTTTAAGAATCGATTCACGTTTAGATGCTGGCAATGCATGGTAATGATCTACATATTCCGGCGACGTTAACTCAAGCGTCAACTTCGAATATTCCATTGGAAAGAAACGATCCGGTCTGCTAAACCAATTCAATTCTGCTTCTTCATTTCGGTTTTGAAGCAGGTCGTTAAATACCTCAGCAGCACTTTGTCCAGAGCCAATCACCGTTACAGATTTGCGCGCTGAAAATTCTTTTTTATTCAATAAATAATCGGATGCATGACACACATACTGTGCATACTCCGGTTTTACATAAGAAGGAAGTTTTGGCGTATTACCAACACCGAGCACAATATTTTTTGTTGTATACCAATTCGCTTCGTCTGTAATAGAATTCTGTATCAGTACACTATATAGTTTACTGGTTTCATCATAGCTTATCGTAACAACTTCGTGCCCAAACCAGCAGTTTTCTAATTGACTCAATACCCATTGGCAGTATTTATTGTATTCTTTTCTCAGCATGAAGAAATCTTCTCGTATATAAAATTTATACAAGCGATCAACTTCTTTTAAATAATTCAAAAAACTAAACGGACTGCTTGGGTTGGCCATTGTTACAAGATCCGCCAAAAACGGAACTTGTAAGGTAGCATCATCAAACATCAAACCGGCATGCCAGTTAAATTCTTTTTTCCGATCAATAAATAAACAAGTAAGATCTTTGATTGGATGTGTCAATGCGGCAAGACCCAAATTAAAGGGGCCAATACCAACACCAATGATATCATATATAACTTCTCTACTCATGCTATACCAAATCAGAGAATACGTTTTCTAAAATAGTTGCATTCGGAAATTTTTCCTTGTACCATTCGCGCTCGCAGAATGTAAGGTTGGCCGTCTTATGAGGCATTGTTAGTACCTTTTGAAATTTGAATCCAAGTCTTGTAACCAACATATGCATGGGTTTTGCATTTACATCTGCTTCGCCAATACATTTACCCACTTCTTGTTGATTGAATATATACTCCATCACGGCCTGAGAAAGCTGCATCGTATATTTTTTATTTTTATCTGTAGGTGCAATCAGTAAATGTGCACCATAATCTGTTGGAAGTGCATCGTAATATTTCCCTACACTATCACGCATTGGCCAATAAGGTTCCATCGTGAAAGTAGCTTCTCCATTGATCTCACCAACTAATGAATGTGAATACTCTGCATCCATCAACATAATATAAAATTCTTCCAGTTCGCGAATAGGCCCATCCATTTTCCAGAATGCTTTGGTATGTTCCATATTAAACCACTCATGCAGCATGCTCAAATCTCTAGATAGATCAAAACCACGAAGCGTAATCGTTATGTCCTGTTCCGGAAAATATTTTACATGTAGTATATCTTTTGTTTTAGGTTTGATCAAACTCGGACAGAAGTACCGATACATAAATGGATTTGGATACTCATTATACACTGCAGGGTTTTCAATTGGCTGGCGTGCTTCATCCATATTCTGAATGGTTGTAAGTAAATTTCCTTTAACATACCAATCGCGTGTATTGAGCATGTAGTATACAAAACCTGTCGTATCCTTCAGCTTAATTGCTTCTAACTCTTCTGCAACAATATCTAGTAATATGTATTCGGAAATTAATTTGTTTACACCAAATGCATTTATCAATCCTAAAATATTATTATACATAATATAGTATGTATACTTCGGATGAATCATTTCTTCTGGAACAATAGACATACTGCGTTCGGCCAGATCGGGCACTTGAGATACTAATTCTTCTGCTTTTCCTTCTCTAAAAAAATATCCCTGATTATCGCGAAATAACAATTTAGATGGATAGCCAAGAGCATCCATCTCCAATAACACATTCTGTTGATGTGCTTCGCACGCCAGTCCGTATTGGTTATAAATTCCAACTAATGGAAGCACACTTACTTGAATATATTTGCGCATCCAGTTTACAGATGCTTCTTCTATTGTAACATCCGTATTTGCAGCAATACGTTCTATGATGTTTTTGATACGTGCTGGCTGATCATAAATTCCATCTTGTGAAAGACTGGCAATCAACGAAACATTTCGGCCTGCATCTTCTTTGTAAAATGAATTTATTCGAACAACGGTATTGAAGCCTTCGATCCAAGCATTGTCCCCTCCTTTGATCATAAAGAATCCAGGGTCTGAAACAAATTCAAGCTGAGGATAATCAGCCGCAAGATTCTCACCCCATGCGGTCTTCATCAAGCGACTGATATCATATCCTCTCCATAGCTCGCGTTCAAGATTTATGCGTTCAGAATTTGTAATTTTAACATGCAATGAAAATTTAAACATGTATGGAAAATCTTTGCTATATACCGTACGTACAGAAGACGTAGGTGTAAAGAGCGGACCAGCTTCTCCCAGATATTTCAAATCACCTTTTAATAATAATTTCTGTACCTGCACATCATTCATAAGATGCAATGCTTCCCACGGGTGACATGGAATTACGATATCGGAATTATGATTAATCAGATCTTTTATCGTCTGCGATGTTCCTGAATCATTCAACAAGGTTTCTTTTAATACGTCAGAAACAGGATTTTCTAATGTACTTTGCTCATTCACAATGTCCGGATCTGCTAAAAAATAATGCAATTGAAACGATTCACTGCACTCCGGCGAATACTGAATCAATGCTGCTTCGTTGAAACCCATACGACTTTTCGCAACGGGATGCATCTGATGACCTAACAACAACGATTGCTCTGCCTCAATAAAAGATTGAATGGGTTTATTGATATTTTTTAATTTTCCTTTTCCTTCAGCATAATTTAAATATGCTATTGTATTCAACAAACTTTCTGCAACACGACTTCTTAAAACAGCATTGTCTGCATCATGAAGTTCTTCGATATAAGCAACAAAGGTTTGAAGTGGAATCGTTACGAATGCATCTTCTCTCGAATTTCTGGTGATAACAGGAAAACGAAATACATGACGCCCTGTTGGTGAGAAATAATCTACGGCGCAGTAAATTTCTTTTTCAGAAGATGTGTTTTTAATTTTAATCCATTCAAAATTACCCGATTCATTCATATATGCAGCCAAAGCAGGATCATGCTGTGGCACGTGGTTGAATTGATGCCAACATGTATGCTCCTTTAAGAAACAGTTGATAATGGTAGAGAATACATAATTTGTACTCCATTGTTTTTTATTAATTATTTCGTGCGTATTCATTGCCTATGTTTTTTATTAGTTCTAAAATGATTGAAATGTCTTTTGTATTTGTAACCGGATTGAGAATGGTAAACTTCAGGTATACGTCGTTATTTACTTTTGTACTTGCCACAAGTGCCTTGCCAGAATCCATCAGTTTTTTACGAATGAATTGATTCAATGTATTAAGCGCTGCAACCTTTTTAGAATATGGGTTGTATCTAAATAGAATGGTGCTGATCTCCGGCTGATTTAACAATTCAAAGTCAGGATCCTTATCAATTATAATAGCAGTTTGTTTGGCGGTGTAAATAATCTGATCAATGTACTCGCCCAACACATCTTTACCCATCAAGCGCAACGTGAACCAAAGTTTTAATGCATCAAAGCGACGTGTCGTTTGTATCGTTTTATTTACCTGATTCGGATAGCCGTCTTTCTCCTGTTCAATTGGATTAAGATAGTCGGCATGATAGCACATCAGTCTCAAGGTATCTTTATCGCTTACCAATAAAGCGCTAGAGCTTACAGGTTGGAAAAATGATTTATGATAATCAACCGTTACAGAATTCGCGAATTCAATTCCGTTCAATTTATATTTATGATTATCACTCAACATCAGTCCGCAACCATAAGCAGCATCTACATGGAACCAAGCGCCATACACCTGTGCCAATTCTCCCAACTCAATTAATGGATCGATACTTCCAAAATCCGTTGTACCAGCGGTTGCAACAATTGCAATCGGAATATTTCCTTGTGCAATTTCTTTTTCCATCAATATTTTTAATTCCTTGGTATTCATTTTAAACCGATTACCAACAGGAACACAAACAACCGCGTTCTCTCCTAAACCAAGTATGCTACATGCCTTTTTAATACTGAAATGACTTTTCTCTGAACAGAATACACGAAAACGTTTTGCATCTGCTGGCAAGCCTTCTATTTTTACATTATAAGCTAAGGTGCGGTTGATATAATAATCACGCGCCATAAGCAAAGCCATTAAATTGGATTGTGTACCACCGCTTGTAAATACGCCATCTGCAGAAGGCCCTAAATGTAATTGGTCACAGGTCCAATCAATCAATTTCATTTCCATCAAGGTAGCTCCAGCACTTTGATCCCATGTATCCATTGACGAATTCAATGCACTTATAATAACTTCAGCTGCAAGTGTTGGGGTAACAACGGGACAATTTAAATGCGCAATGTATTTGGGTAAATGAAAAGACACTGCATGCTGGCAATAAAGTGCTTTTACTTCTACCAACAACTCATCAATGCTTGTACTTGTTGTATTGAAATCTATTGCATGAACTGCAGGTTTTAAATCGGCCGGATTAATTCCTGAAAACGGTTGATTCGCATTTCTAAAATGTGTCGTTACAAAATCAATGGTTTTCTGCAATATCTTCGCATAATGATTAATATTTGCCTCTTGATGATTCATGATATGAATCTGGTTGCTCTTATTTCGTACAAACAAACTGCCTATCGAATTTCTTACTTTTGTATACATACAATTTTCCTCTAGTGTGAGTATGTGACAAAAGTATGCTGAAAACAGCCGTTGCAATGTGCATTTCGGGAAAAATTATGTTCCATTCCGAATTTTGAATTATTAAAATAATACAATTTTAAAATATAGAAAAATAAACTAATTTAACTATTTCAAGAACATATTACTGTTATTTATAATTAAATAGGCATAATTTTGATTATTTCAATAATTAAATTAATTTAGACTAATTAAAATTAACTACAATAAATTCAAAATGAAAAACTTTACCATTCACGATTTTCTAAAAAAAGTAAGTTCAAGCCTTTCTGCTGAATATACACTTGAAAATAAAGTAAGCAAGGTGGTAATTAATCATCTGCAAGTTGAAGGAAGTATCATAGGAATTGAAATTGATAAAGGAATTACATTCACCATACATGATTTAATTATTAAAGAACCTTTAATATTTAAATCATTAATAGATATTGAATATTTCAAACTCAGCTTTTATCTAGAAGGTGATTATACTGTGGGAACAAACTACACGGAAGAAGAAGAGTCAATACAGAAAGGAATCTGTAGAGGATTGTTTTTTAAAAAGGGTGCGATCAATACAATTCTACCAAAACAAAAACGCATCTACTCAATTGATATCAGCTTTCATAAACCTGTTATCAGAAAATTGCTTGCTACGATGCCGGGTACAGAAGAAACACGAAGAAAAATTAAATCTTTTTTAGAGAGTTCAGAAAACGTTATTTTCAAAAGTCAGATTCCTGTTCAGATATATCAAATTTTGAATTCAATTACAGAAACACTTGCTAAAACGGACGATCATCCTATTACACAAAAATTACAATTACTATCACAAGCATTAAACTTAGTTAAAGAGATCACTGTTTCTACGGAAGAACTGTTGGACAATTCAATCAAACAAGCCTACCTAACCTCTCTGGATATCCCAAAACTATTGCATGCAAAAGAATACATTGATCAAAATATAAGCACACCCACAACCTTAAAAGAGCTTTCGAAGATTGTCTGTTTGAATGAATTCAAATTAAAGAAAGGATTCAAAGAACAATTCAATACCACCGTACATAATTATATTGTAGAGCAGCGCTTATGTACATCGTGTGTGATGTTAAAAGAAAAAAGCTGTCCGATCAGTGAGATTGCTTACGCCATCGGCTATCAATGCCCTAGCAAATACATACACTCGTTCCGTAAGAAATTTGGAGTAACGCCAGGCAAATATAGGAAGTTAGTGGTAGCTGCTTAATCATCAAATGCACCTTACAGAAAACACATCTACCTACTTAGAAAAAAAATAGTGGCGCTTTTTTGCACCACTATTTACTCAAACAGATCAATTTCAAACAAAGATTATTTTACCACTTGATCTTCATGAACAATTAATTTATAACTCCCTACTGTTCCGTGACCGAAAATAACATACGTAAAATGCTCGCCTTCGGTACCAAGCGCTTTATCTGTTGGAGCATACACAATATGTGTAGAACCTGATTTATAACCCGCAAGAGGCTCATCCGTTTCAGTACCTGATTCAATTATTCTCCACTGCGCTTCAATACCAGCTGTGTAATTTCCAAATGCACTTGCAGTACCAAAAGCTATATTTTCATGCGTACCAGTAACCGTTGCCCACAATGCATATGTTGGATAATATGCTTGAGAAGAAATAGTTTTAACAATACTTGAATCGTATACATTCAAATAACGATAGGCAAACTGCCCCGTTGGCGCTGGCGTTCCAATAACATCTTCAATTACTGTTACGGAAGGCTGTGCTGATGTACCATAAACAACAAGGGTATAGTACTTGTCTTGTTCAATCGTTACAGGCAATGTTTTGGAAGTACCACCGATAGTAAATATTAAATTGTGCGTACCTTCGGTAGTTCGTATATACGCCGAATAAGAGTCTGAACCAACAGTAGCTATGGCATCATTGTCCAACTTGAATGAAATGGCCGAAGAATTATCACTTATCGCATTCACAATAAGTACGCTGGTATTTTTAGGAATTACTAGTGTAGGAGCTGGTGCATCCTCATTATCTTTTTTGCAAGAAACAAATAGTGAACTGGCAATTGCAAACGCAAGGATATAATATTTAAACATAGTTTTATTTTGTTTTATTTCCTGCAAAAATATTACTACTTATATAGTATTAGATGTGCCAATTTGTATAAAAAATATACTAAAACGGACTATTACATTATACGAATTCGCCTATTATAAATCCGTTTAGGATTAATTCAACTCCAAAACATTAGCGAAATTTGACTTCCCAATTCAATTAGATTCATCCATGCGTATATTCTTCTTAATTCTATTCATTCAAACGTATTGTTTCAGTGCGTCGTCCCAAAATCAAGTATCAGGCTTTATTTACTCCCGTACAGATTCAACGAGTATCCCTTTTGCATATCTACGATTAGAACATAAGGGCTTACAAATCCAACAGAATACGACTGATGAAAATGGGCATTTCATTTTCACGAATCTAACCGACAGCTCATATCAACTAACTGTAAGGGCTTTAGGTTTTAGATCTACTTCACAAATTATATTAAATGCAAATGTTTACAAGATATATCTAGAAGAAAATCCAGCAGAAGAAATAACTGTATATGCAGACCGATTTGGAAAGCGTGAAGAAGAAGTTATTTCAATAACCATACTCGACAATAAAAAAATCATAGAACAAACATCAATAAATTCCAACCTGAATGAAATGTTAAGTAAAACAGTACCTGGTATGGCTGTTAGCACAGAGTCTGCCAGCACATATGGGCAAGGCATACGAGGTAGAGACATGTTGGTATTGATTGATGGAGTTCCTCAATCCACGCCTGTACGAAGTTCATCTCGTGAGTTACGATCTATTGATGTATCTGCAATTGAACAAATTGAAGTAGTACGAGGAACAACTGCATTATATGGTTATGGTTCAACAGGTGGTATTGTAAATATGGTTACTAAACGACCGCTCTATAACAAAGACACGATTCAATTTATAAGTTCGATTTCTGGAAATACGTCATTGGTATTTAACAACGATGCGTATTTAAAAAGCAGTCCGCTGGGTGGTAGGCTTTCTCAACAAATCTCTGGACAAAAGAAAAATGTGTATTTCAATTTGGGAGGTACTATTGAACATATCGGAAAATACTATGATGCAAAAGGATCCACAATTCCGCTTGATCCTTTGGGGCAAGGCGGCATGGCAAATACGAACAATTATAATATTCAGGGAAAGCTCGGCTACAACATTGATTCTGCATCATCCATTGAGGGTTCCGTAAATTATTACAACAGTTTACAAACTGCCGGATATAATGCAGTTGCCGGAGTATACGGTGTTTCAAAAGCTACAGCCAGAACACGCGGGGCTTATCCTGATGAATTGGGAACAGCCAACAAAACATTGAACACAACACTTCGGTATAGAAACAATACATTTATCGGAAAAACATCATTGAACGTTTTGGCTTACTACCAACAATCGTACGCACGTTTTCCATACGATCCCAACTCTGCGTATTTTCCGGCATTTAATGGAAATACATCCGCACAAACCTATATTGAATCAGACAAAATCGGTACTCGCATCGATTTTAAAACAAAAACACCATTGAAAGGAAATTCGCTAGACTATGGTTTAGACATTATTTCAGACATCACAACGCAGCAATTAACAGATGGCAGAGTTTGGGTGCCGCCAATAACTCAATTGAATCTGGCTCCTTTTATACAAATGCAACAGAAATTTCGAAAAGTAATTATCCGGGGTGGCGCACGTTATGAAACAATACAGCTAAAAGTTTCTGACTTTACAACATTAAGCACTACTACACCTGGCCATTTTGTTGAAGGTGGAACACTTCAATACAATCAACTATTATTTAATGCAGGCATTCGTTACAATATTGTTCGTTATTTTTCTCCGTTTGCTTCTTTCGGACAAGGGTACGCAACTACAGAAGTAGGCCGTGAATTAAGACAAACAGCAGCAACAAAAGTTACCGATTTAAAACCTAAAGCTCAATTAGTAAATAATTATGAAATGGGATTTGATTCGCGAATCGGAAAACGATTACTGGTTTCTGCAGTTGGATTTTATAACACATCCAAGTTTGGTGTTACGCTAATCGGTACATCTCTTGATGTACAACGTGCTCCCGAACATGTATATGGAGTAGAATCAGAAGTTACGTACACACTAAAAAAATGGCAATTTAATGCGACGGCTTCGTATGTAGAAGGAAAAGTAGATTACGAAAACGATGGTACATATAATAACTATCTGCAGGGAACGCGCATTGCACCACCTAAGGTTACAGGAAAAATATCATACGACGTCACACAAAAAATCCGTATAATTGCTCAAGGCGTATACGCTGGGAACAGAAAGCGATTCGACAATCAAGTACAGAGTTTTGGTATGGGCAATGTCAATTCGTATACCTTGTTTGACTTGATTGTAAATTACAAAATCTGGAAAGGAGATTTAAGTTTGGGTGTAAACAATGTATTAAATACCTTCTACTTCCCTGCCATCTCTCAATTTGCAGCAGCTAGTTTATATTACGTAGCAGGTCGGGGACGTACTGCTTCAATCACTTATACCATCCGATACTAAATATGTCTATTCAAAAAAAACAGATTTATTTAATACATTCTTGGGCAGGCATACTTGCAGGTATTGGTTTATTGATCTTATCCGTAACCGGATCTGTTTTATGTTTTAAAGAAGAACTGGAGCCAATTGTTTATCCTGAATTATATGCTTTTGAAGGTGCGCAACCCATACAAACATATGATGTATTGTACAAAGAAGCTACAGCGAAATATACAGACTACTTTCTATTGCGTATCTACCCTCCTACTTACAGCAATGAAACATATAAAGCCTATATGTTTAAAAAAGATAATATCGAAGAAGAAATTCACATCTATTATACAAAAGCAGGTTGGCAGCAACTACCAGACCGCTGGCTACATGTAGTAGAAGACTTGCATATTTATTTATTAATGACGCGCTATACTGGCATGGTCTTTAATTTCATACTAAGCTTCTCATTGGTTTGTGTAAGTATAACTGGATTCTGGATCTACAGAAAATCAATCTACAAGATTCTATCTTTCAATTCTAAATTTGAACTAAAATCACTTGTCAATTGGCACAATAATATTGGATTGCTATCCCTTGCATTTTGCTCGTTGATGGGCACGACAGCTTTGATTATCACCTTCCCTTCTGCATTCAGCGGACCAATAAAGCCGTCCATTTTACAGATAGAAGCTATTAACTATAATATAGATATGATGCTCGCTAAATCCATTTCGTATAAATCAGACAGCACAGAGCGATTAAACAACATTACGTTACTGAAAGATAAAATTCAATTTCATTACAATACCCCTACCTATAAGAACGGCGCAATAGGAGAATTTACACGTGTATTATTAGATACAAAAACCGGTGAAAAAATAAAGCTCTCTGGCAAATCCGAAACTGAATTAATGAAAGCATTAAATAGTTGTGTATCGTTTCACTTCGGAAATTTTGGTGGATGGACTACAAAGATTATTTATTCTTTGAGTGGGATATTCGTATCAATCCTTGTTATTTCTGGTGGATTATTGTATTTCAAACGAACAAAAAAAATAAGTTGGAACAAAAAAATAGACATTGAAAAACCAATAGTTGGTTCTGCAAAAAAACGTTTTATTCAAGTACTTAAATACTGGATGGTTATTTATATTTCATTTTTCAGTATTGGTTTGCTATTCGGATTATTTATGGGACAACCTATTAAATCAGGATTATACTTAACTGTTTTATTATTATTCCCTTTTATATTGAATCTTATATTTTTAGTACTCTTCCTACTAATGTATCATATAATACGATTGATTCGAAGAAAAAAAACAACACAATTTATTTCTGCATATAGCAGCCTTTCTTTGTATTTTTTTACACCAACGTTCGTCTGGTATGTTATTATGTATTTCCTCCCTAATATTCATTTTTAATATACGGTTTCGCAAAAAAGCCTCAATAGATTTTTATGTCTATTGAGGCTTTATTTATATAATGTTGATTTTAATATCGGTTTGGCTTGATGATTGTCGCTCCTTTATCGCTTTCAAACTTTGGTGTAATGCGGGCAATTTCAATCTTTACTTTTCTACCTTTTATTTTTTCTTCTTTCACCAATTTAATAACCGACTCTACCTTTGAACGTTTTACCGCCGCATACGCAAACTCGTCTTTTACTTCAATCAAACCTAGTTCGTCTTTTTCTAACAAACCTTTTTTAGATAAGAATCCTACGATATCAATTTTATTAATTTTGTCTTTTTTGCCTGCACTGATAAACAAGGTTTCCCATTGAGGCAATAATGGACGAATTTTTTCATCCGACAATTTTAAAATATCAGGTTTAGACGTAATGTAATCGGGTAACAATACATCTTTGTGTAACAACATATACGCAGTGCCTGTTGAACCCATACGTGCTGTACGTCCGTTTCTGTGTGTAAATGCATCTATCTTATGCGGCATTTGATAATGAACCACATGCTTTACATCTGGTATATCAAGGCCTCTAGAAGCAAGATCGGTTGTTACCAACACATTGGTGCTGCCGTTTCTGAATTTCGTTAAAGTACTTTCACGATAGCGTTGATCCAAACCACCGTGGAAATTATTATTTATAATTCCATTATCGGTTAAGTAGGTACACACATTTTCCACTTCGTCGCGTTGGTTGCAAAACACAATCACCGATTCGTTTCCAATCTGACAAAGCAAACGCAATAAGGTATCAAATTTATCTTTTGAATCTGAAAGAACTGTTTTAACAGACAAACCGCTCGCTTGTCCGGTGATGTAATTCAAGGTAACAGGAGACTGCATCCCTGTGAATTCAGGTATCTTGATCGCTTGTGTCGCAGAAGTTAAGATGCGTTTTTTTACGTTCGTAAGTTTCCCTATAATGATTCCCATGTCTTCTTGGAAACCCATTTCAAGGGATTTGTCAAACTCATCTAATACCAATGTTTTCACATCGTCTAGATTTATATTTTTACGATTGATGTGATCCACAATTCTACCGGGTGTACCAATTAAAATTGCAGGCGACTGTGCAAGATTATTCTCTTCCACATCCATCGGGTGGCCGCCATAACAGCAGGTTACTTTAAAACCTGTTTTCAAACTTTTGAAAACACTTTCAATTTGTAAAGCCAATTCTCTCGAAGGCACTAAAACCAACGCTTGTATCGCATTTGAAGAAACAGATAGTTTTTCAAAAACGGGCAATAAGAAACCCAATGTTTTCCCAGAACCTGTTGGCGATAGTAAGATTACATCACTTGATTTGGCATTTGCCGCAAGCGAATCTTCTTGCATTTGATTTAAGGATTCGATGGATATGTTGGCGAGCAGTTGCTCAATGGTTGGTTTATCGGACATGTCTTATTGTTCTTTCTTAATAAATTACTTCTGTTAGAAAATTCCAAGTAACAAAAAACAAATTCCAAACAACTAGAATAAACGCTTTTTTTGATATTAGAATTTCAAAAAGAATATTTTTTGATTATTTATACTGAAAACTCTTTATTGTGGTTTTTAAAAGATAAACCAGAATAAAGAGTCTTTGTTATTTCTTCCGTTTGGAATTTGTTTTTTGTCTTTTGGAATTTAAGTTCCTACTTAACGATCTCACCAAACAAATCAAACTCCGCAGCATCGTTTATTTTTACATTCGCAAAATCACCTACGCGCACGTACTGATCTTTAGCAGACACCATTACTTCGTTATCTACCTCCGGACTGTCATGCTCGGTACGACCGATGAAGTAACCGCCTTCTTTGCGATCGAACAATACTTTGTAGGTATTGCCAATTTTTGCTTCATTCAATTCAGCAGAGATGCCTTCTTGAATCGCCATAATTTCAGCCTGACGTTCTTCTTTTACTTCTTGCGGAATTGTATCTTCCATTGAATACGAATGCGTATGCTCCTCGTGCGAATACGTAAATGCACCCAATCGATCAAAGCGTTGCTCTTCCACAAACGAACGTAATTCGTCAAATTCTTTTTCTGTCTCGCCCGGGTGACCAATAATCATCGTGGTTCTGAAAGCAATACCAGGAACTTTATCACGAATGGTTTTGATTAGGTCTTCTGTTTTCGGACGGTCAATTCCTCTGCGCATCAACTTCAGCATTTCAGTTGATCCGTGCTGTAGTGGCATATCAATATACTTACAAATATTACTACGCTCTGCCATTACATCCAATACATCCAATGGAAAGCCTGATGGGTAGGCATATTGCAAACGAATCCAATCGATGCCTTCTACATCGGATAGGTTTTTTAATAAGTCTGACAGGTTTCTTTTTTTATAAATATCAAGACCATAATACGTAAGATCTTGTGCAATCAATATCAATTCTTTTGTTCCTTTTGCAGCCATGTTTTTCGCTTGCTTCACCAAATCTTCCATCGGTGTAGAAACGTGCACGCCACGCATTACAGGAATGGCGCAGAATGAACAGGGACGATCGCACCCTTCTGCAATCTTCACATACGCATAATGGGACGGAGTAGTTAGCAAACGTTCCCCAATCAATTCATGCTTGTAATCTGCTTTGAATTTTTTAAGGATCGCAGGCAATTCATTCGAACCGAAAAATGCATCTACTTGAGGCATCTCTCTTTCTAGATCGTCTTTGTAGCGTTGGGATAAGCACCCTGAAACATATATTTTATCAATCAATCCATTTTCTTTCGCATCTACATAACGTAAGATGGTATCAATGGATTCTTGTTTTGCATTATCAATAAAGCCACAGGTATTGATGATAACCACATTCGAATTATCTTTCTTCGATTCGTGTTCAGCCTCAATTCCATTGCCGCGCAATTGCGTTAATAGATTTTCGGAATCAACTAAATTTTTAGAACAACCAAGCGTTACAATATTAACTTTCGTTGTTTTATTTCCTTTTACTTTCACGTTAGGTATTTTTTATTCTGTGTATGTTGCATTATAATCGATGTAAATCGTTACATCACTAACCGAGTCTTTATAAACTGTTACTGGTAAAAACAATCCATCATCGCTTATATGCGAATACAATCGATTGTTTTCATCAATGAAGATGGAATACATTCCTGGTGGTAAACTACCAGCAAAATTTCCATTTTTATCTGATTTAATGGAATCCAACACTTCTGTATGTATAGAATTCACAAAGGTTCCGTAAGAAAGATCTACTTCTTGTAAACCTGTTAACGGATAGAAATATATTTTACGCTGAACGCCCACTGCCGTTCCGTTACTTAATAAATGTCCTTTCAAATCGAAGGTCCCTTCTTTGAAAATAACTTTACCTTTAACGCCCTGTTTCGGTTCAGCGGGGTCGGTTTCTCTATTTGTATTAAACGACAATTGACTCTCTCTGCATGAAACAAAAAGAATCAACCCTAAAAAAAATAATTGTAATTTATTCAGCACCTTGAAACAACGAATCAACAAATTCATGTTTATTAAATACTTGCAGATCTTCCATTCTTTCTCCAACTCCAATATATCGAACAGGTATTTGAAACTGATCTGAAATTCCAATAACAACGCCACCTTTAGCGGTACCGTCTAATTTCGTAATTGCTAAGGAAGTAACAGCTGTTGCTTTTGTAAACTCTCTAGCTTGTATAACAGCATTCTGCCCTGTACTTCCATCCAACACCAACATAACATCATGCGGCGCTTCGGGAATAAACTTTTGAATCACACGTTTAATTTTAGAAAGTTCATTCATTAAGTTCACTTTCGTATGCAACCTGCCTGCTGTGTCTATAATCACTACATCAGCCTTCATATCTACGGCTTGTTTCACTGCATCAAACGCAACTGCTGCAGGATCAGTATTCATTCCGTGCGCAATAACAGGTACGCCAACACGCGCTCCCCATAATTGCAATTGTTCAACAGCTGCTGCTCTAAATGTATCCGCAGCACCCAAGACAACTTTTTTACCATGTTTGTGATAATGGGATGCGAGTTTGCCAATAGTGGTTGTTTTGCCAACACCATTTACACCAACAACCATAATTACATACGGAACACCATTTGTTTCAGGGATTTCAAATTCTTGATTATCAGGAATTGCATCTCCAACCAACAAGTTAACAATTTCTTCTTTTAGAATTTTATTGAGATCACTTGTGCTTACATACTTGTCTGTTTTAGCACGATCTTGTATGCGACCAATAATTTTCAATGTCGTTTCAATTCCCACATCAGAAGAAACCAATACTTCTTCCAAATTATCCAAAACCTCATCGTCCACTTCGGTTTTACCCAGAATAGCCTTACTCAGTTTTGAAAAAAAACTGGTTTTGGTTTTTTCTAATCCTTTATCTAATGTTTCTTTTTTCTCTTTTGAAAAAAAACTAAATAAACCCATAATTGCTTGTTTCTAAATCAATAAGCTACTTTCAAGCTACATAACAAATATAAAACAAAAAAAGTCCCAAAAGGGACTTTTTCCATAAGATTATGCAACCGTAAAAGAATTACTTTTTCAAAGCTTCTTGAACATCTGCAATTGGAACTATTTCTTCTTTGAAAGAATATGCACCGGTTGTTTTTAGTTTTACTGCTCTAATTATTTTCGAGAAACCTTTGTTAGGATCTGTACTCTTAAGAGACGCAACTACCTTCTTTGCCATAGTAGTAAGTGATTATTTAATTTCTTTGTGAAGTGTATATTTTTTAAGAACCGCGTTGTATTTTTTCAACTCGATACGCTCTGGCGTATTCTTACGGTTTTTAGTTGTTATGTGACGGCTTGTACCAGGTAAACCTGTAGCTTTGTGCTCTGTACATTCCATGATAACTTGGATTCTGTTTCCTTTTTTTGCCATGATTACTAATATTTTTTAAGGTAACCTAAAGCTGAAGCTTTTTCCAAAACTGCAGCCAAACCTTTTGAACTAATGGTCTTAATCGCTTTTGCAGATAACTTTAATGTTACCCATCTGTTTTCTTCGGAAAGGAAGAAACGCTTCTTCTGAATATTAGGTGCAAATGTTCTCTTCGTCTTATTGTTCGCGTGAGATACATTGAACCCTGATTTTGTTTTCTTTCCTGTTATTTGACAAACTCTGGCCATGACAATACAATTCTAAATGCTAATAGGGTTGCAAATATCTGAAAAAATCCCTTAAAGACCAAGCCGTACTCTAAAATTATTGTTAAAAATCACCTATTGTGGAAAAAAGAGCTAAATAAGTGCCCTATTCGTCAAATTTAGCATTTTAAAAGAATACGATTTCAATGTATGTAATGCCCCCTCCCTAATAAAACGTAAAATATACAGCTAGTTTACGTTTTCAAAATTGGTACAACATTACGATCCATACCCTTGCTCATTAAGGATCGCAATAAAAATAATCCAGTTTATATCTAAAAAGGATCGGTTATAGTAACTGTATAGTAACTGTATAGTAACTGTATAGTAACTGTATGGGAACTGTATGGAAACCATATAAGAAATACTAATTAGAGATTATTAGAAAAGTGCAAAACTGTTATATCTAAGCTCTTTTACCTCGGTCTGTGTCACACCACAGCCGTCAACTTAAGCTTTTATTCAGAATTGGATATACGACTACGCTGGAGTCGATTTGTTTCTGGCTATGTTTTACTATAAATATTTGATTCCTCTGGAGCCATTTCTAACAATCATTAGTTTAAATTTGACAGTTTCGTTTTAAAACATGGAAATTTATATCAAACTATAAACTTAATAAAACTTTAACCTGTTGGTAATGAATCCGGAGGAGTCAAATATTTATAAAATGGAATATATAAGAATTACCGACTCCAGCGGAATCACACATTTCCTTAGGTTAACGGCTATGGTGGCACACAGACCGAGGTAACGTAACAAAGAAATGCTATATTAACATCCGTACCATTATTTTACACATCTCTCCCATCCTTCTTCCATCTATTTTTTGTACCTTTGTAAGCCGTTTTGAGGCTTTAATGGATCAACGGCTATACTATAAAAATACTTTAAAACAATCACATTATGAACACTACTGTATCTCTTAGTCAGCAGGCTATCGAACTTGAAGATAAATATGGCGCACATAACTATCATCCGCTTCCGGTGGTTTTAGCCAAAGGAGAAGGTGTTCACGTTTGGGATGTTAACGGAAAGCATTATTACGATTTCCTTTCTGCATACAGTGCCGTAAACCAAGGCCACTGCCACCCACGTATTATCAATGCGATGATTGAGCAAGCGCAAAAATTAACGCTTACGTCTCGTGCATTCTACAACGATAAATTAGGTGAAGCAGAAAAGTTCATCTGTGATTTATTCGGTTACGATAAAGCATTATTAATGAACTCAGGCGCGGAAGCAAATGAGTCTGCTATAAAATTAGTGCGTAAATGGGGATACCAAGTAAAAGGCATCCCAACAGATAAAGCGGTGATTGTTGCCGTAGAAGGAAACTTCCACGGACGTACAACAGGAATCATATCTGCCTCTACGGATCCTGATTCAAGAAATAACTTCGGTCCGTTTATGCCGGGTTACCACATCATTCCTTACAATGATGTTACAGCTTTGGAAGAAGCACTTAAGAATCCAAACGTTTGTGGCTTCTGGGTTGAGCCGATTCAAGGCGAAGCAGGTGTGTTTGTACCAGGCGATGGCTATTTGAAAAAAGCACAAGAATTATGTACACAATACAATGTAATCTTAATGATGGACGAAGTACAAACAGGTTGCGGCAGAACAGGTAAATTAACAGCTTGCAATCACGAAGGCGTACAACCTGACATGTTGATCTTAGGAAAAGCAATCTCTGGCGGAACATATCCTGTATCGTGTGTACTTACTTCAGATGAAATCATGTTGACTATTAAGCCGGGCGAACATGGTTCTACCTACGGTGGAAACCCATTGGCCTGTGCGGTTATGGTTGAGTCCTTAGCCGTTTTGATGGACGAAGGAATGATTGACAATGCAGCTGCCATGGGAGAAATTTTCCGCGACAGAATGAATGCATTGAAAGAAAAATGCGATCACATTACATTGGTTCGCGGTAAAGGATTGTTAAACGCAATCATCATCAAGCCAACAGCAGATGGACGTACTGCATGGGATGTATGTATTAAACTTATGGAAAATGGTTTGCTTGCAAAACCAACCCACGGCGACATCATTCGTTTTGCACCTCCATTGGTTATCAATGAAGACCAAATAAATGAGTGCTGCGATATTATTGAGAAAACATTGATGAGTTTCTAAGAAGTACTAAGTACAGAGTACCAAGTACGGAGTACTCTAATGCTAGGAAATTCAAATACATATTTAAGATTTAAAATTTAAAAAGGAGTTTTAAGTACTTTGTACTCCGTACTCAGTACTTAAAACTCCTTTAACACTTTACACTAACAAAATGCGCCGTCCAAGAAGAAACCGTAAATCAGAAGCTGTTCGTCAGTTGGTAAAAGAACACCGTGTATATACCGAAGATCTTATGTTCCCACTTTTCTTAACAGGTGGAACAAATATTAAAACAGAGATTGCTTCGATGCCGGGTATCTTGCGTTTTTCAGAAGATAATCTATTACGCGAAATCGACAGCTGTATGAATTTAGGCTTGCGCTCGTTTGTATTGTTTCCGCACTTTCCGGACGATGTAAAAGATTCACACGGATCCATTAGTTATCAAGAAAACATGTACTTGAAAGCCATTCGTGAAATCAAAAAACGTTTCCCGGAATGCTGTTTGATGACGGATGTTGCGCTTGACCCCTACTCTTCTGACGGGCACGATGGAATCGTAGTGAATGGTGAAATTGTAAATGACCCCACATTAATTGTGTTGGGCAAAATGGCGGTTGCACAAGCGCAAGCGGGTGCAGACATCGTCGGACCATCAGATATGATGGACGGTCGCGTTGGTTTTATTCGTGACATGTTAGATGACAACGATCTTACCAACACATCCATCATGGCCTACACGGCAAAATATGCAAGTGCTTTTTACGGTCCGTTTAGAGATGCCTTAGACTCTGCTCCCAAAGCAGGCGATAAAAAAACCTATCAAATGGATCCCGCAAATGTTACCGAAGCCTTGCTTGAAGCAGAGTTAGACGTGCAAGAAGGTGCAGACATGATTATGGTTAAACCTGCCCTAGCCTATTTAGATGTTATCAAAACCTTATACGATCAATTTGATTTACCAATAGCAGCCTACAACGTAAGTGGAGAATATGCGATGGTAAAAGCCGCTGCAGCCAACGGTTGGTTAGATAACGACAAGGTGATGCTTGAAACTTTATTGAGCATGAAACGCGCCGGGGCGAAGATTTTACTGACTTACTTTGCGAAGGAGTTTGCTGAGAAGGTAAGGTATTTTTAAGAGTATTCAAAGCACTACGGAATAATATACACCAGTCACCGCTTCGCTAAAGACTTGCGCAAGTGGGATTAATTTCATAAAAAGTACAAGCAGTGTACGGCTGTAAACAAACATTAATTTTTAATTATGAAGCATCAAAATAGATATGATATTTTCATTGACAAACTAACCCAAGAGTTTGCTCAAATAACAAATTTCAACCTAATTCAAGAAGATAAAAAAGGAAAGGAAATTTTTAATTTTATTGTAAAGAGATTTGGAGAGATACACTCATTCAAAACTCTTTTCACCAACTATTATATTCTTGCTGCTTCAAAATCAGTAATTGACGATGCTAATGAAATACAAAAATCGAAATACAAGCACTTATTAGTAATTTCTAAAGAAGACTTAAAGGAAAATTATTATGAAACTATTCGATTGGGATACATCGGCATGTTTCACAAATATGAAAATTACGTTAATGATGTGATTGTTAATGCTGAATTATTAATTTCGGAACTTAACGAAACAAGCACATCATTAACAAAATACATAGAGCTAACTTTTAATTATAAAATTAAAGACTGGAAAAATTCATCTTCGATTAATCGTTTAAATTGGATAACAATTTGCAATAAGCATTATGATGGATTTCCAAAAAAAGAACCAAAACATGTCTCTTATATCCATCTCCCTGAAAACGAAAAGATAAAACTTACCAAAGAAGACTTTATTCAAGATATCGACATATTAATAAAACATTATAATTTAATTCTTCAAATAGTGTTCACCCTTGCACTCTATAAAACAACATTTGATGGAAAGGACTTTACTATTAATGAATTCACAGATTTAGAATTACATCAAAAAATCATTGATGGAAAAAATCAAATGCATGAACAAGCATTGAAGTTAATCGAATTAAGCAAAGAATTTTAGCAAGAACAACCTCGGCGACATTCTTGATTAGGAAATATTTTTTATTTTTTCAATATTAGATTATCATAAATAATAGACTTATGAAAAAGCTACCCAACATTCACCCCGGAGAAGTGTTAATGGAAGAATTTTTAATTCCAATGGAAATTTCTTCGTACAGACTGGCAAAAGAAATCGGCATTCCGCAAACACGTGTAAGCGAAATTACCAAAGGACGTAGACGCATTACCGCGGACACTGCTTTACGCCTTAGTAAATACTTTGGCAACAGTGCTAAATTCTGGCTGGGCTTGCAAGATGATTACGATATTGAAGAAGAAGGTCAATTGATTGCTGAAGAATTGAAAGCGATTAAAAAAGTGGTGGTGGTTAAATAGTAGTCAAAGACTACAGAATGATACACACCAGTCACCGCTTCGCTAAAGACTGGCGCGAGTGGTGGTTTAGTTTATCATTAACGTCGTCGAGGTTTAAAACCTCGACGACGTTAACGGTTTGGAATTTGTTTTTTGTCATTTGTTGTTTAATTTCCACCATGCGTATCGAAATCCAAAAACTTAGCCCCTACCACATAGACGAATTCATTGAATTGCTAGATCTATTTGAAGAGGTATTTGAAATAAAAAACGTCCAAGCTCCGAGTAGAATGTATTTGGAAGGATTGTTAGAAAAAGAAGATTTCTATGTTTTTGTTGCCGTATCTGAAGGAAAGATTGTAGGCGGACTTACTGCTTACAGTTTAATGCAATATTATTCAGAAACGCCCTTGGTATATATTTATGATATAGCGGTGAGCAAACGGTTTCAAAACAAAGGCATTGGTAAAAAACTCATTTTAGGTATTAAAGATTATTGTCAAGAAACGGATGTGGAAGAAATATTTGTACATGCTATTGAAACAGATGAGCACCTGCTTGATTTTTATCGTTCAACTGGTGCGCAATCTCAAAAAGTCGTACATTTTTATTATCCGATGGGTTGAAGACTCTCATACGAAACCTCATAGGTGTGTTATCCATCACCTGATGTTTAATTATTAAAGCTGTATATCTAACAGAGAAAACCTCTAAAGTTTTTGACAACAAAAATGCTCTACCTAACATTCGTCAAGTAGAGCATTTTTGTTATTTAATAAGAATGGATTATTTACTTAAAACAACACGTCTGTTTTCGGTTACACCATCTACAGTGAGTTTAAGGATATAAACACCTGCAGAATAGTTTCCTAAATCCAACTGAGTTTCGCTCGAAATCATTTCAGTTAAAAGTGTCTTTCCATTCAATTCAATCAATTCAACACGAGTACTAGTCGTAATGTTTGAAACATTCAATACATTCTGCGTAGGATTTGGGAATAATTGAATCGTACTTAAAGCAGAAGTATTCGTAGTTGCCGTAGTAGTATTATTTTGAACACAAATAGTAAAGGTATTTGAAGTAGTACTTGTATAATAATTAGACACTTTTATAAAATAGGTAGTACCGATAGATAAATTATTAAGTGTCGCAACTTCAGCGCCACCCATTAATGGATTTTCATCTACACATTGAATAGGTGCCCCTCCACAAGTAGAGAAAACACCTACTATAGCATCTATATTATCTGAAGGAGCTGCAGTTACTGTTGCCGAACTAGCAGTTGCTGTAAATTTATAAAAAACATCTAAAAAGCCTGGGCATTGCGTTGTTATGGTTGATGTTGTAGCGTTTGCAAGCGTACCTAAAACTGGATTTGCGCAAGTTGTAGTGGGCGTTATTGAAATAGCACCTGAGCATTCATCATTCATTGGAGTGGTAACCACATTGGGTGTACTTGAAATACATATCGTAAAATCAAAACTTGTCGGCAAAAACGATATACCATAATCTGCTACTTTAATATAATACGTCTCCCCAACAATCAAGTCTGACAAGTACAACAGTTCATTTTCGCCATCACTTGTATTGTCTGCACAATTAATATATGTACCGCCACATTCACTGTATGCATTCAACATAAGGTCAATACCAACACCAGCTGTTGCTACGACTGTTGTCGTAGGTGCATTTGCCACAAACTTATAAAAAACATCTGAATTGCCATTTGCGCAAGAAGAAGTTGTAAGAACTGTTGTAGTTGCATTTAATAAACTACCAGACACTACTGGTGAGCAGGTAATTGAAGGAGTCAATAATGTTGCCGTTGCACACTCATCATTAATTGGACGCAACACATTTACAACACAAATTGTAAAATCAGAGTTTGCAGGTAGCATTGCCAAATAATTTGAAACTTTAATATAATAGGTTGTACCTAGGGTTAATTCTTTTAACTTTAAACGTTCGATACCTCCCGATTTTGTTTGGTCTATACAATCAATATAAAATGATCCACAGGCATCAAATACACTTAATTTCAAATCTAAACTAGAATTTTCAGCAGGTGCTAAAGTAACGTCAACCGCAACGGCTGTAGCCACGAATTTATAGAATACATCAAAATAACCACTACAATCCGTTGTTATAGTTGTGGTGGTAGCACCCGTTAATGTTCCACTGGTTGTTTGACACGTATTCGCGGGCGTTAAGGTAAGTGCTGACGAGCATTCATCTTGCGCAAAAGAACTAACGGTTGTTAAAAAACTGATTAGTAAAAGTACTTTTTTCATAGAATATGATTTTTTCTCGAAGGTAATAAATAAAATTTTAGATTATTGAAATTTGAATGATAAGATTTCCAGTTCAATTTTAAATTTAATTGAACATTGAAATAATCACATTAAAATATTAGAACAACTTGAATACAACATGTTAAAAGCAACATTTAAAACAAAACTATATTATGTTAGCTTTTCCACAAAAAATATTCATGAATATGTGAACTAAAAAATCATCTCCGCAAGAGTGGCATTTCCTACCAAATAGGGAGTAATAAATACCTATTAAATCACGTATATCAGTAATGGTCTATCTTAAGTAAATTTTCTGCGTTTAAAATCTGGCTAATGACGTGATAGATTTTATTTTTTGGGGAATTTATGTTTTGATTTTTTCACTTCAGCCCCCAGGTCATCTCCTTCTTCCACTTCGGTCCGGGTCTTTTTTCAACCGTAAAACCTGCGGCTCGTAAGGTTCTTTTAAAGACAGACTGCGCACAGTAGGTTGTGAGTATACCGCCGTGAATCAAACTATCATATATCTTTTTAAAATTCGTTTCTGACCAAATATCATCTTGATGGTTTGGGGCAAAGGCATCAAAGTAACAAACGTTGAATGTATTTATAGGCAAGGATTTTTCTTCTAGTGTAGTCTTATATTTATAGATTGTAAAGTATTCAGACAGTTCCACTTTTTCTTCCCAAGCAGCTGCATGCAAGCGTTTGAAGCGCTCGGAAGATTCGGGTTCGCCTAAAAGAGATGGATAATTTAACTGAGAAGTTACTTCTTCGACTATCGGATAGGGTTCCAACGTATGGTATTCAACCTTCAATTTTAATGCCTCAGCTTTATTCCACGTAAGTAAGGCGTTAAGACCTGTACCGAAGCCCACTTCAAGTAAGACAACTTTTTCAAGTTCTTTAAAAATTAATAAACCGTGTTCAATGTATACATGTATGGATTCTTGAAAGGCTCCGTGTTTGGAATGGTAGGATTCATTCAATACAGAATCAAACAAGGTGTGTGAGCCGTCGCGGGAGAATACAAGCGAGATGTTGTTGGTGGACATGGGTGGTATTGAGCGTTAAAGTTATTTGCAATTTCACTTAATTCGTTGGCTAAAGCCAACGGCAATGAAAGCTGTGTCGCGGATTATAAGAGCAACTTTTCAGCTTTTTAAATCATCCAATTTATTAAATCAACCTTTAAGGCAAGATTCGGCACGTTTAATTGCAACAAAAGTTGATTCATAGGCATTCGTATATTCAATTAAACTACCAACCATCATACATAAAAGTTTTCGACATTTAACTCTTTCTTTAGTTCCTGCATTTTTCCAGAAGGCATTATATCACTTTTAAAAAGAATTGTTCGAAATTCATATTTCCCCATATATTCTTTCACGATAATACCTCGTTTGTAATATTCTTTCCAGATCGGAATTAAATTATTTAATTCATCCGTTGTTACTATCAAAAATTTAATGTGAATTGGTAGACAAGAATCAATATGAATTTCAATCTGCGCAAGCCCATTATGTGTGATATCTTTATAGCCAAATGAATCACCTTGAATATAATTATATCTCAATTTTAACTTTTGAATATTCGATACTGGAAGTGTTTCTTCTGTACCATTATTCATCCATTGTATAAAATCTAAATCAAAAATAAGTTGCCCTACAATATCAGTTTGCTTTGCCCAGTCACCGTAATATTTCCTAGTTGCAGACTTTCCAAACAATAAGATGGGCAATACGATGAAAAAAATCAATAATGGATGAAGGTCAACTACTTTAATCAGGAACACAATAAGCCCAACCGATATAAAAGCAAAAATCATAATAGCTACAGAACCATCTCTATCTACGATATCCTTATCGGGTCTTATTTGCTTAAAGGAAGTTTGCATCGAAAGTATACAATTGAAATATCACTGTTGTAATAAACAAATGCAGTCATTGACTGCAAAATAATAGACACGAGTCTGATTCGTTCGCCAGAGAGAGGTTCACCCAGCAATTTTCTTCAATACTTTTTCATCCGTAATTGTAATGGCGCTCTCTTGCATATTGATGATTTTCTCACCAATAAATTCAATCAATACATTCTCCGTAAACTCTTGAGGTAACCCTGCCATTCTAGATAAATCTGGTAAAGATATTGTCATCGGTTCTTTTTCTTCTCCCGTACTAATATAAACAGCGTATATTTCTAATATTGCTTTCGCTAGTTGCTGGCGCTCTTTTTTTAATGGATTCATAAATTTGAAATCGACTTAAATAAATGTAATGAGGTTTATACAAAACGCAGTCGAAGACTGCAAAATAATAGATACGAGTCTAAAGTGAGCTCTAGCTATTCTTCACCAAAATAATCATTATCTATACGTTTAATCTCAAACGTATTTACTTTAGATACAGCTAAATTGAAATCAATCATTAAATCAGTTAATTGTTCCCCATCAATTAATACAATTTTTGTATCATTTTTAGGATGATATTCCTTAGCCTCATTCGTAAATCGTGAAGTTGTAATAAAAACACCTTTCTTCGCTCCTTGTCCTGCTAAAGCCCCAATAAACTTTTGAATTTCTGGCCGACCAACAACGCCTTCCCATCTTTTCGCTTGAATATATATTACATCTAAACCCAATCTGTCTTCTTTAATAATCCCATCAATCCCTTCATCGCCTGAGCGACCAATTGAACGACCAGCATCTTGAATAGAACCACCATAACCCATTTTGACTAACAGCTCGACAACTAAACTTTCGAAAAAAGATGGGGTGCAACTTTTTACTTTTAACAATAATTCTTGAGAAAGGTTTTTTCGAATAGTCAAATAACTACTTTCCAAAATTTCTTCTGGTGTAGCGTCGGATTGAGTGTTATCAATATCTACAGAAATACCTTCATCTTTTGAACGTCCTGTCCTTTCTAAAAAAGCAGGTAACGTTTTCAAAATTTTAATAGTTATTTCGGTTGGGTTATCCTTAAGGAATTGCTTTCCGGCTTCTGTAATTTTAAAACTACTTCGTTTAGTATTTTCAAGCAATCCTGCCATTTTGAAATAAGACTTAGCCCATGCAACTCTATTAGGAAATGTTTTAGCAACACCACTTGGTAAGTATTGATTTAATTCCTCTTCACTCAATTTGAAATGAGCTGCTATCTTCTCATTTGTTTCAGAAGTTGTGTGCTCTAATCCATCAGAAATAATGTTTAAAAATGGACGCATTATTTTTTGAAAATCTGGAATCATTATATTTAATCAATAAAGGTAATTACACAAAACGCAGTCAAAGACTGCAAGAATAATAGATACGAGTCCCGCTTCGCTCAAGACTCGCGCCAGAAATAACCAGAAATATTCAGCATTAATTAAATGGTAGCGCAAACCAGTTGTTGGTGGACGGCATGAATAACTCTTCGCTATTTTCAAATGTGTATTGGCCTAAACACCAACAACCGCATAAATAGTTCGATATTCAATCAGTTGTTGGTGAACGGCGTGAATTATTCTTCACTAGTTTCAAATGTGCACAGGCCGAAACACCAACAACAGCGTAAGTGAGTTAGCAAACACTGACCACTATTTACTGACCACTGAACACTATTTCCCACTGACCACTTTCTTAAATATCCCCCTTACACAAGAACCCTCCATTCAATAAGTTCTCTTTATTATACATAAACATAGAACCATCCGGGTTTGTTAATGTTCCGCCTGCGGCTTCTAATACTGCTTGGCCAGCAGCTGTATCCCACTCCATCGTTGGACCAGCACGGTAATATAAATCTGCAGCTCCTTCTGCTACTAAACAAAATTTGATTGAACTGCCTGTAGTAATAAAATCCGTCACTTTATAATCCGCCAATACTTTTGCTTCGTCTTCTGAACTGTGCGAACGAGAACCAACCGCGGTACGACCTTGCTCTTCAGCCTTCCTTACTGTAATTGGCGTTTCTATTCCGTCTACAATTTTAAATGCACCTTTACCAACAACACCTGCATAAAGCGTGTCTGTTACTGGAATATATACAACACCCATAACCGGGCGATTATTTTCCATTAAGGCAATATTTACTGTAAACTCGCCATTGCGTTTGATAAATTCTTTGGTACCATCCAATGGATCTACCAACCAATATCTCTTCCAATCTTTGCGTTCTGCGTAGGGTGTTCCTTTTCCTTCTTCCGAAATCATCGGTATTTCTGGAAACTCACCTTTCAGTAAGGAATAAATTACTTGGTGTGCATTTTTATCGGCGACCGTTAAGGGAGATTTATCGTCTTTAATTTCAATTAAATCTGTAAAATCAGGTATAGCATACACTTCCATGATTGCTTTTCCGGCTACCATGCTGGCAATAATTGCATTCTCAAGTAAATTATTCATCAATTTTATTTTTATTTTCTATTCTGCAATTTAAGAAAACTCCCTTACAATCTTTTGAAAAACTCATGCGTATCCAAACTCTTAATGGTAGGCTTTCTATAAGTCCATATTTTCGCTCTTTCTACTTAGCGTTCATTTTCAACAAAATGCTTTTTACTAGGCATTTAATTGCCAGAATAATGTGTTTTTAAGGCAAAAAGTCGTATTTTTGAAATCGGTTTCAAATAAAGATTGTGAATCACATACATCCTATATTCGATAAAATCCTTCAACGCGAGGATAAAGAAGCGCAGTTAAAACAACATTCCATTGTAATATGGATGGTTGGCTTATCTGGTTCAGGCAAAAGTACACTTGCAAAAGCATTAGAAAAAGATCTCTACGAACGTGGCTTTTTAACCACCTTATTAGATGGCGATAATCTTCGTACAGGCATTAACAACAACTTAGGTTTTACCGAAGCAGACCGCACCGAGAATATCCGTCGTGCTGCTGAGACTTCTAAATTGTTTGCAGCGTGTGGCATCATCACCATTTGTTCGTTGATCAGTCCTACGGAAGAAATTCGTTCGATGTCTAAAAATATCATTGGCGAAAAGGATTATTTCGAATTGTTTATTCATACACCTATTGAAGTATGCGAACAACGCGATGTAAAAGGCCTTTACAAAAAAGCACGTGCAGGCGAAATTAAAAACTTTACAGGCATTGATTCTCCATTTGAACATCCTACGCATCCTTCGTTAGAAGTACGTACCGATTTACATAGCTTAGAAGATTGTTTGCAACAAATATTAACGGCTATCCTTCCTAAAATTTCTTATTAATTTTGTATTCCAATAGATTATGAATTCATATACACTATCCCATTTAAAACAACTTGAGTCTGAAGCCATCTTTATGATGCGTGAAGTTGCTGCTCAGTTTGAGAGACCAGCACTTTTGTTTTCAGGTGGAAAAGATTCAATTGTAATGGTACGTTTAGCTCAAAAGGCTTTCTTTCCTGCAAAGATTCCTTTCCCTCTTGTTCACGTAGATACAGGACACAACTTTGTTGAGACCATAGAATTTAGAGATAAAATGGCGCGCGAAGTTGGGGCGAATCTAATTGTACGTTACGTACAAGACTCAATCGACCAAGGTCGTGCGGTAGAAGAAAAAGGACCCAACCCAAGCCGTAACGGTTTGCAAACGATTACGCTTTTAGATACGATCGAAGAATTTAAATTTGATGCGTGCTTTGGTGGCGCACGTCGCGACGAAGAGAAAGCACGTGCGAAAGAACGTTTCTTCTCACACAGAGACGAATTCGGTCAGTGGGATCCTAAAAACCAACGTCCAGAATTGTGGAATTTATACAATGGTAAAAAACAACAAGGTGAAAACTTTCGAATTTTCCCATTAAGCAACTGGACAGAAATGGACGTGTGGCAATACATCTATTCTGAAAAATTAGACATACCAAGCATTTACTTCACACACAAAAGAGACATCATTAACCGTGGTGGTACCTTGCTGTTCAGCTCACCATTCGTTACGTTAATGAAAGGTGAAAAAGTTGAAAATATGCAAGTTCGTTTCCGTACGGTTGGTGACATTACATGTACAGGTGCTGTTGAATCAGATGCAGCAACATTAGAGCAAGTAATACAAGAGGTTGCTACTGCGCGTCAAACAGAACGTGGTACAAGAGCTGATGACAAACGTTCGGAAGCAGCGATGGAAGATCGTAAGAAACAAGGTTACTTTTAATTTAAGCGTTTAACGCAGAAAAATATATTATGCATCAGACTACAGAACCCATCACAAACGAAAGTTATTTAAACATGGACTTACTTCGCTTCACTACTGCTGGTAGTGTAGATGATGGTAAAAGTACATTAATTGGTCGTTTGTTATTTGACTCAAAGGCAATCTTTGAAGATCAGATGGAACAAATTGAAGAAATCAGTACACGTAAAGGTAAAGGTTATGTTGACCTTTCTTTATTAACAGATGGTTTACGTGCAGAACGCGAACAAGGCATCACCATTGATGTTGCGTACCGTTACTTCGCTACACCAAAACGTAAATTCATTGTTGCAGATACTCCTGGTCACGTACAATACACACGCAACATGGTTACGGGTGCATCTACAGCCAATTTAGCAATCATCTTAATTGATGCACGTCACGGTGTGATTGAGCAAACTTGTCGCCACTCATTCATCGCGTCTTTATTGCAAATCAAACACGTTGTTGTATGTGTAAACAAAATGGACTTGGTTGATTTCAGTGAAGAGAAATTCAACAAAATTCGTGAAGAGTATACAAACTTCGCATCAAAATTAAATATTCCGGATATTCGCTTCATCCCAATCTCTGCATTGATGGGCGATAACGTGGTAGAACCTTCTAAAAATACACCTTGGTACCAAGGTGGCACATTGATGTACACATTAGAAACAGTTAACATTGCTTCTGATTTGAACATGATTGATTCTCGTTTCCCGGTGCAGTATGTAATTCGTCCACAGTCGGACGAGTTTCATGATTTCAGAGGCTTTGCTGGTAGAGTTGAAGGTGGCGTATTTAAACCTGGCGATGAAGTAATGCACTTGCCATCTGGTTTAACTACTAAAATCAAAACAGTAGAAACTATGGATGGTCAGTTGGAAGAAGCCTTCCCTCCGATGTCTATTACTATGACGCTAGAAGACAATATCGACATCAGCCGTGGAGATATGATTGTTAAACCAAACAATCAGCCAGAATCGGGTCAAGATATTGAACTCATGCTTTGTTGGTTGAATGAAAAGAAAATGAACCCAGGCGGAAAATATGTTATTAGACATACAACTAAAGAAGCGCGTTGCGTAATTAAAGAAGTACGTTATAAAATGAACATCAATACGCTTCACAAAATTGAAGATGATAAAACTATCGGATTGAACGATATCGGTCGTGTATTGATTCGTACAACAAGCCCATTGTTCTACGATAGCTACAATAAAAACCGTATCACTGGTAGTGTTATTTTGGTAGATGAGTTTACCAACGAAACAGTAGGTGCTGGTATGATTTTATAATCTGATCGTACTTTATTTTAAAAAGCCTCGGTTGAAAAATTGGGGCTTTTTAATTACCTCAAAAGAAATTTTTAATTTAATAAATACCAAATCAAACCCAGTTATGAACGGAAAAAACATTGCCCTACTATCCTATATTCCTTTCTTAGGATGGATCATTGCTTTTGTTTTGTATTTTGAAAGCAAAACCAAAGACTCCATTGCACGTTTTCATTTGCGCCAAACCTTGGGCTTGCAAATACTATTTTTAGGTGGCTCCATGATCTTAGGTTTTTTCAGAGTATATTTCCTTCTTTTCCCTTTTGAAATCATTTGTTTCGCACTTTGGATAGTCGGTCTATTAAATGCTTTGAAAGAAGAACAAAAGCCCGTGTTTTACATTGGACATTATTTTCAAGAGTGGTTTAAAAATTTCATTCGCTAATACATACGATTATTAAAAATTATAGCGTTATACCGACATGAAAAAAAGATTCATTGTATTGATAGCGCTTTTCGCACTAACTTTTAACAGTTGTAAAACGAATAGTACAACTCCAGGCCAGTATAATGGAAAGATAACAAAACAGCAACCTTGCGCACAGGGTTGTAAGTAGAATTTCATTCCTAAAAATACATTCTTTCAAACGATTGTCTCTTTTAATTCAAAAACATCTGAATAAAAGACACATTTTTTATAGTTAAACACTATTACTGCTACTTTCTTTCCGATTTCATAATTTAAATGACAAAAGGCATGCTATTTATCTTCGTTCTTTTTAAAGATTTTAGTATGTTCGTAATAGCTAATTGATGTGTGCGATCTAACGTTTCATTATAATTCGTTTCAACGTCTTACATTAAAATCCAATTCTACTACGATATTTATATGCGATACAAATTCATTTCTAAAATGAGAATATCTATTACCTTTCTCATCTTATTTTTATCCCTTTCCGTGTTCGCACAAAATACATCAAAAACAACCTTAACTACTTGCTCAAAAAAAACAGATGCTTTGTGGGCCTTGCTTCAAAAAAAACATGTTGCACCAATTCAATTCAATAAAGAAGTTGCACAACAAATAATTGAATTACTATTGAATGATTTGGACTATAGAAAGATTCACTTTTATGAAACAGACAAACAAAATTTATTAATTCAAGTTCAGAATATTAGTCCAAAATCTGCGGATGATTTATGCAAACTAGTTTCAACAATTTCAGACTTGTATCAAACTAGAATTAAAGAGTCTCAAACAATTCTGAATGCATTAACGACTAAAGAATTAGACTTTAAAGAAAACGAGATTATTACGTTCTCTACTGCAGAACAACCATTCATGGAGTCGAAAGAAAAAAAGGTAAATCGTTGGAAGCGTTACATAAAAATGATACTGCTCAATGAAGCTTATTATGCAATTGACTCCATTCATATAAACGACGCTACGGCCCCCAAGAATTTTATGTCCAATAATACGGATATAAAAAACAGCATTATTAACAAAGAGCTAAAAAAGATTGAAGCTTTATTAAACCCCTCAAAAACGTTCCTTGCAACTATTGAAGATGCCTTACTGAATGCAATCTGCAAGCGTTACGATCCACATACTGAATATTATGATTACGCTACATTTAAAAATTTTTCTGAGCAATTACAATCACAAGTATTAACCTTTGGCGTATTCTTCGGAGAAACCGATTACGGAAATTTATCCATCAGTTATGTTGCTCCCGGTAGCATTGCATGGTTCTCGAACAGTGTACAGGAAGGAGATCTTGTATTATCTTTTAAATTAAACCAACAAGCATTTGACCCAATAGCACTAACCTATTCAGAAGCAAACGAGTTATTGCAGAATAGTAAGTATACCATTTTAGATCTTGAAATAAAAAAAGAAAATGGGAGCATTGAAAAAGTAAAATTAAAAAAAGAAGCTATAAAATTTGAAGACAATACGGTTAAAAGCTATATCATACAAGATGATAAAAAAATTGGCTACATCTCTATCCCCTCTTTTTACACAGACTCCAACAACCCAAATGCCTTAGGTGTTGCAAATGAATTATCAAAAGAAATTTTAAAACTCAAAAATGAAGGCATTCAAGGTTTAATTATCGACTTAAGATATAATGGTGGCGGATCCTTATATGAAGCGGTATCCATGTCAAGTCTTTTTATTGATATCGGACCATTGTTTTACACACTTGACAATTCGGGCAAAGCAATCTTAACCAAAGACATGAACCGCGGCACAGTTTATAATGGACCGCTGTGCATCATGGTAAATGGACATAGTGCATCCGCTTCAGAAATTTTTAGTGCTGCTATGCAAGATAATCATAGAGCGATTATTGTTGGAGAACAAACGTATGGGAAATCTACCGGACAAAACATGGTGCCCTTAGATTCTACAATAGCAATCGATAAACTTACTTCTGATGATAATATTGGCGTTGTAAAATTTACAGAAATAAAAATCTATAGAACTACCGGAGTTAGTTACCAAGGCAAAGGTGTACGTCCAGATATTACACTTCCGTATTTAAATATATTAGACCAACGCGAAAATAAAGAACCGTATTATTTAATTGGGGATTCAATACCCAAAAAAGCCGTATTCCCTTTTCCACCAGCACTACCCATTAAAATTTTAAATGAAAAGTATACGGCTAGAATAAAAGAAACGCCAAGATATAAACTTTTAACACAGATGTCTGATTCTTTGCACAGAACAGAAAACGAAGATTTTGTACTACATTTAAGTGCAGCTGAATTTTGGAAAGACATGAAATTATTTAAAAGTCATTCGCTAAAAGAATCCGCTGCTGCAAGCTATATCAAACCAGCATTTCAAGTATATTACAACCAACTTGAAAGTGACTTTCTAAATTACGATGCAAATTACAAAAAACTTTATACAGGATATTTAGACGAATTAAAAACAGATTTAACATTACAATTAACGCACGATATCATGTGCGACTTCATTAACATCAAATAATAATAACTATATGAAACATTCAAAAAAATACATGCTCGTACTCGCTGTATTCCTTTTCACAGCAACGCAATCTTTTTCGCAAACTGCAGTAGAATACTTAAATAGTATGACTGGAGAATTTTCAATTATTAAAACAGGCTATTTTGATTACATCAACCAAGTAGCTCATGGCAAGAGCGCTAAAAAAGCAGAATCTCAAAGACAAGCAGTGATGACTATTTTGAAAAATTCAAAAAGCAAAATCTCTAAAATGAAAGCCTACAATGGAAAGACGGAGTTGCGTGATTCGATGATATCGTATTTAAACCTTTCTTACAATGTAATGGCAAACGATTATTCAAAAATTATGGATTTGGAAGCTATTGCGGAGCAGTCCTATGATATGATGGAAGCCTATGTAATGTCACAGGAAATTGCCAATCAAAAAATTAATAAAGGCAGCGATATGGTTCATGAAGAAGTGAACAAATTTGCAGTTGAAAATAATATTACCATGGCTAAGGCTACAGAAGACAGTCGTGATCGTATTATCAGCATTGCTAATGTAGTAATGAAATTTCAAAGTGATTTAAATTTACTTTTATTCAAAAGTTCGTTCCAAGAAAATCAAATGATTGCAGCCATTTCAACTGGAAACATCAGTGTGGTTCAACAAAGCAGAACAGCCTTACAGGATGCTTCCAAAGAAGGCTTAAAATCACTTGACACAATACCGTCTTTTAAAGGCGATGGTAGCTTAGAAGCGGCATTAAGAAACTTACTCGTTTTTTATCAAGACGAATCAACCAATCAAATACCAAAACAATTAGAATTTTTCTTAGCGAAAGAAAACTTCGAAAAAATAAAAAAAGTAATTGATTCGAAAGCAAAAGGAACAGCAACACAACAAGATATAGATCAATACAATGCCGCATTGGAAAAATACAATGGATCGATTGCAACGTACAATGCAAAAAATACAGAACTGAATACGAAGCGAACAAAATTAATTAATGAATGGAATGCTGCATCAACTGCATTCTTGGATAAACATATTCCTAAAAAGTAATACTTGTGATCCCTTAAATCTTACGTGATCATAAAAAAGCCCATCAATATTTAAATATTGATGGGCTTTTTTGTGATCACATTTCAAAAATTAATTCAAGGTCATCCAAGCAATGCTTACAACTTTTTTCCCGTTCACGAATTTTTCATATTTTAATTTTATTTTAATTTTATTTTAAATGCATCCAAAGTACACTAACAGTTTTCTTTCCTTTAATGTCATCAACAACAATCACAGCATATAAACCAGTTGCGGGATCATAATCAGCAGTATTAAATCTACAATATCTTTTTTCTAAAATAGATATCGGCTCTCCAAAAATATATTCCTTTGAAGCAATCCCTGCATCGTCGATGGTATATATAAAACTTGTAAAATTTACCGAATTTGAATTAATTGGAGTCCACGGCGCTGGATCTTTATCACCCAATTTAAAACGTTCCATTGTATTATTTAGGAATAAATAGCTACTGGACTTTCCAGAAATAAGACCCAAATTGGTTTCTGAAAAACTTGAGAAGTATTGACCATTAAGTCCTCTTGAATAGGAGAAAGACATACCTAAACTTGACTGCCTGTGTAAATAATTTGTATATACACCGAATACTTCTTGACCTGTAGGTGTGAAGCAACTAACACCAAGGTATTGATAGACTCCATTATATAGAATCTCTGATAAAATTATCGAATTCCCTTTTGAATTGACGCTATAATGTTGCGGAAAGCCTGAGTAATAATCCAGTAATCCTGAAGCATTTGCTTTGTAGGCAGCATTTATTTTTTCTGAATATATATTAAAGGCGTCTGTCAAAGCCAATGTTTCCAAATTTAATGCTTGAGAAATGACAGCATAGTCGCCGCTTTGACCTTTTTTACCTTTAACATAAACCGTACTTAACAATAAAACTTTTTTTGTCACTTTATTGAAAAAAAACATTGCTTCTGCTTTTTTATAAAATGGTGTTTCAAAAGCACGCACACTATTAAAACTGGTACTCTCCGTTTTCAATTCAGATAAATAAAAACACGCTTCTCCATCCTTTTCATTTCCGTAATCAACATTATATAAATAAGAAGATACAATAACAGACTTTTCTCCATTAACATATAGATTTACATAATGCAATTTTAAATATTTAATTTCCGGATTTTTCAAAAAAGCCCTCGATATAATTTCATGTGTAGGAGAATAATGAAAGACTTCAATTTTCTCATTAATAGAAGTAGCATAAAAATCAAAATATGCTAGTGCATAATAATCGCTATTGGGATCCTTTTGAATAAAAAAGTCAGAGGGTATCACGTAGGCGTATTCAGCTTCCGACATAAGCTTTATCTTTCTCTTAGGTTTTGACAGTACTATTTCTTCTTTTTTAAGTTTACCAGTAAAGCCATCAAATATATACCGTATCAAAACAGGAGCGCCAGCATTTGCATTAACAATAAATACAACAATATCATTGTTTATTTCAAATACATATTTCATCGTAGCTGCCTGAATTTCAAATGTCGTTGGTACAATTGTATGAACAATTATTTTTTTATTTGCATCATATAAAGTACAAAAGAATCCAACACTTTCACCTAAGCCAATATTAGCTGTATTTCCATTGTTTAAAATTTCTAGTTTATACTTTGATGTCCCTTTTTCAGGATTTTTTTCAGCACTATAAACTAAATCGGTGCATTGAGCGTGAGCGCTTAAAATAGTAACGAACGAAATAAAAAAGATTAAAAAGACATGTTTCATAATAAAATGGTTTTAGCCTTGAAATTTAAAGCAATTTTACCTAGCAAACAAAAAATAATTTCAACTGGGAAATAAACTTTTATTGGTTGAATTTGGCTGCCACCCAGGCCCCCATACAAAAACAGCCCTGCAACAAATACCCGCCTGTAGGCGCATCCCAATCTAGCATTTCACCGATTATATATTGATTGGGCAATCGATTCAATTGAAATGTATGATCCACTTCAGATAATGCAATACCACCAACCGTTGAGATGGCTTCATCTATTTGTGCAATGCCCGTAACAGGTACATTAAAAGATTTAATATGCTCTGCCAAGAGATTCGGCTGTAAGAATGCTTCTTTTGAAACATGCGATTTTAACAATGCTATTTGCACATCCGAAAGATTCAATTCCGTTTTTAATTGTTGTGTTACAGATTTATTCGATTGAATAGAAAGTTTTTCAATAAGTACTTCAATAGACACACTAGGTTTAAAATCAATTTTGATTTCTGCTTTTGAATTGCATTCAAATTGGGTTCTGATCTGTGGGCTTAAGGCATATATTGCGCCTCCTTCAATCCCAGATTTAGAAAGTACCAATTCTCCTTTTTTATGAATACCATCGCAGGATACAGAAATATTTTTTAGCCACGCTCCTTCAAATTTCTCAATGAAGTCGTTCGTCCAAGACACCGTATACCCACAATTGGATGCTTGAAATACGTTTGTTAGAATATCTTTTTTCTGAAACAATTTCAACCACTGTCCATCGGAACCTGTTACCTTCCAGCTTGCACCACCCAATGCAAATACAACTTTATCTGCCGTTACAACAACATCGCTTTCTTTATGGGCGAACAGCAAGGCATTCTCATTTGTCCATCCCAGCCACTTATGTAATGTATGTATGGTTACTTTTTTTTGTTCCAATCGCTTTAAGATTGCATTAAGGACTTCAATAGGCTTAATACCTTTTATAGGAAAAATCCGTTTGCTCGAACCTGTATATGTTTCAATACCGATACTCGAAAGCCAATCACACAAATCTTTATTTGAAAATGCACGCAAAGCCTCTTCTAAAAAATCAGAAGGTGTATATCGTGTAACAAAGGTTTTGATATCTTCGGAATGCGTCAGATTAAAACCACCATCGCCAGCTACTAAAAATTTCCGACCGACCGTTGCATTTTTTTCATAGATATGCACGTTGAATTTTGTTTCATCCAACATTGCTGCAAGCATGATTGCAGCTGGACCACCACCGATGATTGCAATTGTTTTCAAAGGAGTTGAAAGTGTAGAGTGTAAAAGTGCAACGTATAGGGTGAAAACATAAAGAACAGTACAATATGCATTGAATGAAATTTAATAACTACTATAAAAGTACTAACACTTTAAGCTTTAAGCTTTTAGCCTTAATCCTTCGGCTTCTAACCGTGCATCGTAGCACTATCCCCATACTTAGCAATCACTGTTGCTTCGAAGTCCAAAAATTCTTGCCAACGTTTATCAATATCTTCACCTTCACTGTATTTGCGGGCGTAGCTAATAAATGTTTTATAATGTGTCGCTTCACTGATCATCAATTCGCGATAGAAATCTTTCAATTCTTGATCACTGATTTGTTCGCTTAACAAACGAAAACGCTCGCAACTACGTGCTTCTATTAATGCAGAAAATAGTAAGCGGTCAATCAAAACAAATTTGCGTATGTGTCCTTTACGCATGAATCCATAAATATCACCTGCATAGGGATCTTTACGCTCGCGACCTAAAACCAAACCACGCTTTTTAATAATATCGTGCACCATTTTAAAGTGCTGCAATTCTTCTTGAGCCAAGTCAATCATGTCGCTTACCAATTCCGTGTATTCGGGAAAATTGATTACAATGTACATGGCATTGGTTGTAGCCTTCTGCTCGCAATACGCATGATCCGTTAATATTTCAGGGATATTTGATTCTACAATTTCAACCCAACGTGGATCGGTAGGTAATTTTAAGCCTAACATAAATAGTGTAATTAATTTTCTAATCGTTAATAAATGCTTAACAATAAATTAAGATTCCAATTTTTCAATGGTTTTTTCATCTACTTCAATATCATCTTTTTCTTCCGCTTCAGCAGTTAAATTTTTAGGTGTATACATCAACCCAAGCATCATAACTAAAGAAGTTAAGATAATTACTTGAACGATTAAAGATTTGTTAATAATTGCATCTGTAGGCAATGGCACAATTGCAACAAATAATAAGATAGTAATCAAACCTCTTGGAGCAATAAACAATAAGGGCATCAAAGGTATTTTCAAAACAAGCAATTGAAAAACACGTGTTAGAATAATTGCCAACACAATGCCCACTGCATATAAAATCGTATCCGGGTTTAACATTTCTCTGGTTTCCATTAAGAAACCAAATAGTAAAAAGAAAAGTGCTCGAATTAAAAAGGTAGCCTCAATTAACAATTCTTTAAGTTTTACAACCTCCCCTTCTAGAGCCTCTGGTCTTAATTTATGCATAAATTTTAACTTCCGAACTTGATCTAAATTGCCCAAGATAATTCCGAAAATAATGATAAAAATCAAACCAGGTAAATGATAGAATTTGGAAACTCCATATATCAATATAATAATGATGATAATGGGAGAATATTTAATATGATGATTTACTTTAGTTAATAATAAAGACAAACCAACTGTTGCAATAAATGAAACAATCGTGATCACTACTATTTGTATACCAAATTCAACTAATGAGTCTGTTGTGATGATACTGTTTAATGCTAAGAAATTAAAGAATAACACGCCTAAAATATCGGAAACACTAGTTTCAAAAACGACAAAGTCGCGTATATGTGAATTCAATCCTTTTACACTTGGTATAGCAATAGAACTACTGATCACACAAAATGGCATGGCATAGGTAAGACTATCTTTCAAGGTGTATCCACCTAAATATTGAAACAGATACCCTAATAAAAAAGCCAGCATCACCATAGGTATCAATGCTACAACCATCGATTTTTTAATCATAGGTATTTTAGAACGATCCAATTCTATCTCCAATGCTCCTTCCATTACAATTAAAATCAAACCTACGGTTCCTAAAACGGGCAACAATGGATTTAAATCTTGTACCGTAACATGAAACCACGTAGCCAATTGTTGAACACACCATCCTGAAATGAGTAATAAAATAACAGAAGGAATTTTTGTAAAGGATGCTGTTAAATCAAAAATATAAGCTAACAACAACAAAATGCAGACAGTAACTAAAATGCTCATTTTTTTTATTTAGTAGAGTGAATGATCAATCATTAAAATAGAGTGATCACGCTATACTTAATGCTTGATAAAAGGATTAATAAAGATACAAAAAAAGGGCTCTATATTTCTATAAAGCCCTTTAGGAAAATAAACTATATATTAAATTTAACACGTAAACTGCAGATAAGTTGCAGAATTGGCATCATTGATTCCTTAAAAAGCTGGAGCGACGATATGTATAATTGTAGTATCGCGTTTAGAACTTACTTCTAGCAATTGAATGATGCGTTCATTTTGCTGAATTTGTATGGAATCTAAATGCAAGGAGAGCATCTCGATTGAGTCTTGTAGCGGATTTACCGCTCTAAAACTTCCAATAATTAATATACCGATCATACATAATGCGCCAATTGCCAAACCATGCTTAAAGGTAAATGATTGACGCATCCAGCTCCTTTTCTTACTTTTTTGCTCCCTAGCATGAATTTCTTCAAAAAAATTCGAATCTGTTTTCATAAATAATTTTAGTCGAGTAATTTATGATTTATTTTAGATTGCGCATTTTTAAAAGAGGCACTGTATTGCTTTCGTCGCCATCAACGATAACAGTTATGGCATCGGACGATTTAATTAAAAAGGTATATTTATCAATACGAAAGGTATTGTAAATAATATCTTGAAAACGAACTTCAAAATCAACTAATTTGTCGCCTATATAT